>OGFK01000005.1_pt1 | contig 243901 bp, 208 predicted proteins | sample 1570931 | NCBI WGS metagenome assembly OGFK01 (sample SAMEA2581935, study PRJEB24529) | metagenome | biome: Human gut stool | place: China | collected 2011
CCTTGCCTGCTATGCCACGGGCAACGTAACCAGTACGGGTAGTAGCACTGGCTATATGCATATCGGCGGCTTTTTGGGAAATAACTACACCACCGTGACCGCCTGCTATTGGAAGAACAATCATGAACAAGGCATCGGCTACAATACGAAAATCACCAAAGCCACGAAGGTGGACGGCACTGACGTTACCTGGCAGAAAGCCGTTGCTACCATGAACACTGCCTTGCAGAACGCAGGTTCAAAGTGGCGTTACGAACTTAACGGAGCATTGCCTACCTTGAGGAAGCAGTAAGCTGTCGGGCGGGTGTGCATTCTTCGCAATTCTATAGTTTTGCCCCCCTAAAGACTTCTGTGAAAATCTGTGCAATCTGTGGGAGAATTTTACCTGAAGGGGCATACTTGCTTTGTTGGTGCAGTGGGGACCACTGCACCCCCTAAAAAACAAAGAGCAATAAAGTGATTGCAACATAGAAACAACAAAAAAGGGTGCACGAAGCACCCTTTTTGTTTGTTAGTATCTGAAGTGTTTTCACCCCTTGCTTACAACTTCTTGAACACGCCCTGCATCTGCTCGCCCAGACCGATGGTGTAGCCCTGCGATACAAACACTACGCGGTTGAAGGTATCGGCGATGATGAACATCGGCATCTGCTTCTCGTTCATCAGCTTCATCTCACGTGCAATCTGCTTGCGTACTGATCCGTCCTTGTCGAGGGCGAACTGCACGGTAGACGGCAGACCCGGGAACTCGTCGTGGTTGAACTTGGCTGCGTCGGCTTCGCTCTCGAAGAGCAGCACTACCGGGCGACCCCATGCCTCGAACGCTTCCTTCATCTTCTCGATGTCGTGCAGAGCGTGGTTGGTGGGCTCCTGACCTACGCCGAGAATGCCCACAACATAGTAGCCGCGACCAGTCTGAGAGAGCAGGCTGACCTCCTTGCCGTCCTTTGTTACAAGACTCTCCGAGTTGAACGAACCGATCACAGACACCTCGTTGGTGTTCTGGCGTATCTCAAGAGGCAGAGTTGTGGTCTGACCCTCCACAATTTCGAACAGACGGTTCGAGGCGAGCACACTGCCGCTCGCAAGGCGCGTGCCCGTGGTGAGCATATATGTGCCCGCATCGAGCTTGTAGCCCTTCTTGAACGTGTTGCTCCATGTCGTGCCGTTACCCATGTCTGCCTGACCCTCCTCAAAGTTCAGCAGATGAGCCGTGCCGTTCTCAATACGGCTGATTGTGAAGTGGCTGTAATACTTCGGGTTGTCGAGCAGCTTGGTAGGCTCGTATGTCAGCACGATTGTGCCAAGCGAAGCCGCGGTGGATGAGTTGTCGGCTGTGTTGTCAAACTTCACATCCTGCCATTCGCCGTCCTTCTTGTACTGTATCTTGCCCGTCACAGCGTCCTTCTGTGCTTCGATGCCCAGGCTGCGAGCCACGTCGACGAAGAAGATGTCGCGCGAACGCTCGTCGGTAATCTTCGACTTCATCACGCCAACCGGAGTCTGTGCGATGCGCAGAGCCTTCTTGTCAGGGTTAAGACGAATGTTCTTCTTTATCCACTCAACAAGCTTCATCGGGTCGGCGCGGAAAGCGTCGGCAGTCTTCTTGCTGAACGCCTTCTCGAAGTACTGCTTGAACGGTATTGTAATCAGCTCGTCCTCAACACGCGGCGAGAGCTGGTCGGTCGTTGCGTTATAGCTGTCCTCAAGAATCTCGGTTGTGATATCGCGCAAGTCCTTGTCGCTGAGTGTGGCGAGTATGCCCATCACGCGGTCTTCGTTGTCGCTGTGGCGGTTGATGAAGTCGACGATAGTCTGCTTGTTGCCGCGCGACTTGAAGATATACTCTGCTCCGCGCTCACTGATGCGCTTCGCTTCCTCCATAGTTGGGAAGGTGGCTGTGTATGCCTTGCGGATGCTGTCCTCAAGAGCAAAGCGGCGCTGGTTCTCCTTGTGCATCTCGTCGCTGACATAAGGCAGCTGTGGGTCTTCCTTCGGTGGAACGAGGTCCAAGTAGGTGCATTTAGGGGGTGCACTTGTCTCAAGTGCACCAACAGAACCGGCTGGTGCACCAACAGAACCGGTTGGCTGCGTGGGTATGGCAGGGATGCCATACCCTCCTACAAGTGCACCCCCTGGGAGGGTGAGTGTTGCCTCCTTCTCCTTGCCGAACGAAACCTTCTGATATGCATACTTGCCGTCCTTCGATGCCCACACCACCAAGTCACCGATACCTGCAGATAGCGACGTGTGGCCCTTTGCGTCGGTGTACTTCGTTACTGCCGTGAAAAATTCAGCGTAGTTGTAAATCTTGAACTCGACACGTGCGTTCTCCACCGGCTTGCCTTCGCTATCCTTGACATAGAAGTCTACCGAAGCAACCGGTGCATAGTTGGACGTGAGGTTTATTTCTGTGAAGTTGCTTGTGCGCAGCATCACCTCCTCCGGACCATTATAGTCGCCGAAAGCGCGTGTGTGCATTAGCATAGCTCGCGAAGCTGGAGCATTGAACCAACCGAGGTTCAGCACCGGCTCCGGTTCGCAGGCACCGAGGAAGTACCACTTGCCGTCTGCCCATGCCTCTACCCAAGCGTGGTTGTCGTCGGTGTGCGCCCAGCGCGGTGTGTACACCTGGCGTGCAGGAATGCCCACGGCGCGCAATGCCGCAACGGCAAACGTACTCTCCTCACCGCAACGGCCGGTTGCGGTCTTCAGCGTAGCGAGCGGTGCCGATGTGCGGGCGTCAGAAGGCTGGTAGGTCACCTTCTCGTGGCACCAGTGGTTCACCTCAATGATAGCATCCATCATCGACATACCCTTGATGCGGTCCTTCAGTTCGTTGTAGAACACCGATCGTGCATTGTCCAGAGCCTCGTTGTTGACGCGGATTGGCACAACGAAGTGGCGGAAAAGCAACTCCGGAACGTTCTTGCCCCAGGGCATCTCCTCGCGAGCCTTGAACGCTATGCGTACATTGTCGGCGAAGAACGAAGTGGGGTAGTCGGTGACATCGGCAAGCGGCATGTAGGCATAGAGGAACTTCAACGCTTCCTGCTCGTTAGCCGTAAGCTTTTCTTTCTGTGTGTCGTAGAATGTCTTGCCGACTGTCTTCACGCGCTCCTTGAAGATGTTCTCTACTGTGTTGCGGTAGTTGGTGTCGGATATGAATTGCCCCTGCGCATTCGCCGTGAGGCTCAATGCGAATATGGAGGCAGAGATGAGTATTTTTTTCATTCTCGTTTAAAGTATTTTGGTGCACTTATAGGAGGGTATGTGAATGATGGCTGCGTGGGTATGGCAGGGATGCCATACCCTCCTATGGTTTATGAAAAAGGAGACTATGGCGTGTGGTCATAGTCTCCTGTATGTGTTTAAAGTTAGGGGGTGTATCTACAGGGCTGGTTGGTGCACTTGAGACAAGTGCACCCCCTGAGTGTATCAACAGAGCTGGTTGACTGCGTAGGTATGGCAGGGATGCCATACCCTCCTACAAGTCAATCTTGTTTACACGCTTCTCATGGCGACCACCTTCAAATGGAGTCTTGAAGAACTCGTCCATAATCTTCTCAGCTGTCTTGTTGTCGATGAAGCGACCCGGCATAACGAGGATGTTTGCGTCGTTGTGCTGGCGTGTGAGCTGAGCAATCTCTGGATTCCATACCAATGCTGCACGTACACCCTTATGCTTGTTGAGGGTCATTGCCATACCTTCACCGCTACCGCAGATGCCGATGCCAGGATAAACGTCACCGTTAGAGATAGCTTCGCCTAACTCATGAGCAAAATCCGGGTAATCGCAGCTCATATCGCTGTATGTACCGTAGTCCTTAAACGGAATGTTGTGGCTCTCAAGGTATTCAACAACAAATTTCTTCAATGCGTAACCTGCGTGGTCGCATGCAATGCCTACTGTCTTAATTTCCATAGTACTGTAGTTTTATTGGATTATTAATAAAGCAAGCTTATGCAGAATTTCTTGCTTAACGTGAAGTTCTGCATAAGCTATGCCTGTTTATTTAGATAAGTAATCTTTCACCTGCTTAAATACGTTCTCGGCGTTGAAGCCCAATTTCTCGTCGAGCACCTTGTAAGGAGCTGAGAAACCGAACGACTCAAGACCGTAAACCATACCCTCTACACCTACGAGGCTCTGGAGTGTGACGGGCAGACCTGCTGTCATACCGAAGATCTTGGCATCCTTCGGCAGTACACTCTCCTGATACTCCTTGCTCTGTGTACGGAACAGACCCTCTGACGGAACGCTTACGATACGTGTCTTGATGCCGTCAGCGTTGAGCAACTCGGCACCTGCGAGGAGTGTAGACACCTCCGAACCAGAAGCGAGGAGAATAACGTCGTAGTTAGGATCGTCCTTAACGATGTATGCACCCTTGCGAACCTGAGAGTAGTCAGTGCCTTCGGGCAGAGAGTTCACGTTCTGGCGTGAGCAAATCATTGCTGTCGGTGTGTCCATGTTCTCGTTAGCCATCTGCCAGCATACTGTTGTCTCGTCTGCATCTGCAGGGCGGAATACGCGTACAGAGTCCTGTCCCTTGTGGTTCTTCAGCTTCTCCATGAGGCGAATCTGTGCTTCCTGCTCAACCGGCTCGTGTGTAGGTCCGTCCTCACCAACGCGGAATGCATCGTGCGACCATACGAACTTGATTGGAACGCGCATGAGAGCTGCCATACGAATTGCCGGCTTCATGTAGTCGGAAAATACGAAGAATGTACCGCAAGCTGGGATAACACCACCGTGGAGGTACATACCGATGCAGACGCAAGCCATTGTAAGCTCGCTGACACCTGCCTGGAAGAATGCTCCGGTGAAGTCGTCAGGTGTAAGCTCGTGAGTCTTCTTGAGGAAGCCGTCGGTCTTGTCCGAGTTGCAGAGGTCGGCAGAAGAGCAAACCATGTTAGGCACCTGCTCTGCCAATACACCGAGACAGTTGGCTGAAGCAACACGTGTTGCAACGTCGCGCTTCTGAACAAGCTCGCTCCAGTCTACCTTCGGAGCATTGCCTGAGAACCAGGCATCCATCTGCTCTGCCTTCTCCGGATTAGCCTTGCGCCATTCTGTTTCTGCTGCATGTCTTTCCTTTACAACCTCGCGAAGCTCTGCGTTACGCTTCTCGTAGAGTTCCTTAACGTCGTCGAACACAACGAACGGATCGTTGAGGTCGCCGCCGAGGTTCTTCACTGTGTTCTCGTAAGCACCACCACCAAGCGGTGCGCCGTGAGTCTTCACGCTGCGCTCGTAGCTTGAACCGTCTTCCTTGCGTGCGCCCTTAGCCATAACGGTGTGACCGATGATGAGTGTAGGACGCTGTTCTTCCTTGTTAGCGAGGATGAGAGCTGCACGAATCTCGTCAGGGTCGTTGCCGTTTATTTCAAGAACGTTCCAACCCCATGACTCGTACTTCATACGTGTGTTCTCGCGCATTACGACATCGCACTCTGTAGAGAGCTGAATCTCGTTGGCATCGTAGAACATAATGAGGTTGTTGAGCTTGAAGAGACCGGCGATGCGGCCTGCGCCCTGAGATATTTCTTCCTGAACACCTCCGTCAGAGATGTAAGCGTAAATCTTGTGCTGCATCATGGTGCTGCCAAGACGAGCCTCAAGGAACTTCTCTGCAATAGCAGCACCTACAGCGTAGGTGTGTCCCTGGCCGAGGGGTCCAGATGTGTTTTCAATTCCATGAATAATGTCACGCTCAGGATGTCCCGGACATATAGTGCCCCATTGACGGAATGTCTTCAAATCGTCAATTGTGTACTTGCCCTGCAAAGCGAGAGCTGAGTAGAGCATTGGCGACATGTGACCAGGATCGAGATAGAAGCGGTCGCGGCCCTCCCAAGTCGGCTGATCTGGATCGAACACCAGGAACTCCGAGAAAAGAACGTTGATAAAGTCAGCACCACCCATAGCACCGCCAGGGTGACCTGATTTGGCTTTTTCTACCATCGATACAGCAAGCAGTCGGATGTTGTCTGCCGCATGGTTCATTAAATCCTTATTATTCATTTTATTATTTAAAGTTTAACAGTTTCTTTGTAGAAAAATAGGTTTTAAATTATTTTACACAGTCTTTTAATCACCATTTTTCGTCGTTTCCTTTTGCAAAGATAGCGAATATAGTTGATATAACGGCTATATTAATTGCGGAATTTAAAAATAATTCTATAATTAGCCGACTTTTACTTGTGCTTAGCTCCTAATTTTACTATAACCTACGAGGCGATATGTGCGTTGTCCTATACCTTTATAATATATAAGCATTTGATAGCTGTTTTCGGTTTGGAAAAAGTTGCCTTCTGTTGAAACCGGATGCAGGCTGTTATCGTTGTGCTTCGTGAGGTACTGATAGGAGTAGTAACCTTGCTTCAGTAGCACGTTTGCCTCATAAAGCTTTGTCTGCTCGTTGTAGCTCATCTCGTATTGCGGCGTGAAACGATCGTTTGTCCATACGCCGTTGATAAACACTCTGCCGTTCTGTCGTGGTGCTTGTAGGCGAAAGTTGACGACGACGTATTCCGAGATGCGGTCGTTTTCGATGTTGTCGCTGTTGCGTATGTAAAAACTGCCGTTGGCATCTTCGTCGTAAACATAGCTTGGACGTGGTAGGTCAGTCCATATTTGTGCGTGGTAGTTAGTACCGTCCCACCATGTGTTCTCAATGCCAAGGGTGGGGTGGGTGACATCAAGTATCTCGAACTTATGATACTCGTTGCCTCCATCGAAGATGAGGTCGCGGTTGTACTCCCAACGTAGTCCGCTTCCGGTTTGGTATTGTGGCGTAGGGTTTATGCGGGCGGTGCTCCAACGCCCGTTTTGCATGACGACGGTGTACAACTCGGTGCTTGGATTAGTGATGTTAAGAGCAGAGTAGTTTATTTCTGCTCCCACTTGCTGGTGGGCTTTGTTGATGCTGATGTCTGTGTTTGTGGTTACGGACATGCTTGCCTTTACGAGTGGTTCCACTATCATGAAGCAAACCGTGAAAATAGTGTCGCCGTTGTTCTCGTCGTAAACCGTCAGACGATAGTTGCCACTCATTTTGATGCGGCAATTCTCGTTGGGGATAGAAAGGCGATAGTGGGTGTAGAGGGTGTTGGTGTTGAGCGACTCTTCTATGTCATCGATGGTGCAGCCGTCGGCAAATCCCTCGCAATAGTCGGAGTCGAAAATGCCCTCCGACACGCTCCAGTCTGCCTCGCAGTGCTGTAGCCGGTAAACATAGCGGTGGTACTCGTGTGTGAGGTCGTCGAAACTGATGTTTATCGGTTCGCCGTTAAGCGTGGCTATAGGCATGGATAGCCAGTCCTTGCCAGCCACGACCTGCAATGATGCAATATTCTCCGACTTGATGTCGTTGTATTGCGCAAAGCTGTTAGTGGTGACAAATGCCGACAATGTGAGTATTAATGCCAATAGGGTCGTTCTCATAGTTTGCTATTTGTGGGGTGTGGTCTTTCTGCTTTAAAAGTCGACCGACAGTTTGACGTTGATTTGTCTGCCCGTCAGATAGTTAGGCACGGCGTATTGCTGTCCGGTGACATCTGTAATCCAGTAGTAGGAGTTTACGTTGTTGATGCCGAAGAGGTTCAGACACTCAGCTCCAACCCACAGGTTGCGAATTGGGTTGCGCTTCTTGTGACGGTCGCTGTTGTCGATGATGCGGTAGTTCAAACCAACATCTGCGCGTTTGTATGCCGGAGCGCGGAACACGTTCGATTCGAGCTCGCGGTGTGGGGCAGAGAAGGGTAGACCATCGGCAAGTGCCAACTTGAGCGACATCTTCCAGCGTGTTGTGCCAGGGAAGTAGTCGGTGAAGAAGAGGTTGACAGCATAGCGTTGGTCGGTAGGCAGAGGAATTGACTTGCCGTTCAGTTTCATACTTGTGTTCATTAGCGATAGTGACACCCACGAGTCTGTACCCGGCACAAACTCACCGAAGAGTTTGAGGTCTAAGCCTGCTGCATGTCCGCTGCACATATTGTCGCCATAATACACCACCTTCACGTTGTTCACGCTGTAAGGCACAAGATTGCCAAGTGCCTTGTAGTATGCTTCGGCTGTGAACTTGAACGGGCGGTCGTTCATCTTGAAGCGGTAGTCGAAGCCTGCGATGAAGTGTATCGAACGCTGGCTCTTCGCCTTACGGTTGAGCGAGGCATATGTAATGCCGTTCGTTGTAGTGGTGTCGCGTATCTCCTTAAAGAAAGGTGCTTGATAGTACAAACCCGTGGCAAAGCGCATCGTTATGTTCTCGTTGAATGCCGGAATGATGCCCAACGACAGACGCGGGCTGAGTATAGTCTCCTTCGTGAAACTCCAGTAGGCGAGACGTAGACCGTAGTTTAACGTGTAGAGTGTCTTGCCTTCCGAACCGGTGAAGCGGTAGGTGTCCTGCGCATACGCCTCTACACGATTGGCTGTAAGCGTGTTCTTTGCACGCATACTGTAAATCATATAAAGATCCTTGCCAGTGTGCGGAATGCTGTATTTGCTTGAGTCGCGCATTTCGTATTCTACCGAGTTCTCCTCAATGTGCTCCCACTTGTAGGTGAATGCAGCCTCAATGTTGTGCTTCTTCTGCTTCGTCTTGAACAACAGCTTGGCACTCTCCACGTGAGCCTTCAGGTAGTTGCGCGTGTGCTGGAAGTAGGTGCCTACACCAAGATTTTCGCTTGTTTCGGTCTGCGTGAGCCAGTACTGTCCTTGTATGTCGTACTTCTCCTGCTCGCGTGTGTTGAACGCAGAAGCGATGAGCGAAAGGCTTGTGTTCTCGTTGAATTTGCGAGTGATGCCCAATGAACCGAAGAAGGTGCGGAACACGTCTTTCTCCTGTCCATCGAAGTACACCTTGAATGCCTTTACGTTCTCCATCGTGCCGAAATTCGTCTCACGATCTTCGGGCGTGAAGTTATAGTGGTTGTCCGAGATGTTGCCGAGGAACTTGATGTCCCAGCGCTTGTTGGGCGAGTAAGTAAGATACGTCTGATAGTCGATGAACGTAGGCTGATACTCGCCCTTGGTGTCCATCGAGCCTAATAGATACTTCGTCGTCTTGTAGCGCAGACCATTGCTCCACGAGAACTTCTTGTTGCTCATGCCGACGAATGCGCTTGCTCCAAGCATACTGGCTGTGGCTGACGCTTCGAAGCGTTTCGGATGGCGATACTCGATGTTCAGTGCCGACGACATCTTGTCGCCATAGCGTGCCTCGTAGCCACCGGTTGAGAAGCCAATCTTCTCCACCATATCGGGGTTGATGACCGAGATGCCCTCCTGCTGTCCGCTTCTTACAAGGAACGGGCGGAATATTTCCACATTATTTATATATACACTATTCTCGTCGAACGAACCACCACGCACGTTGTACTGCGATGAAAGCTCGCTGTGGGTAGATACGCCAGCCTGGCTTTGTATCATTTCCTCTACGGCGTTGCCCGTAGTGGAGGGCATACTCTTTAGATGCTCTTTGCTCAATTCCTGCGTTTGTCCAGTCTCGATTCGTTTGCCTGTGATGGTTACTTCCGACAGGGCATTGTCGCTACTGTGCAGAACAACCTGCATTGTCTGCTTACCACGTGGACGGCGCAGTGTGCGAACTTTAGTCTTGTAACCGATCATTGAAAATCTGATTTCAACAGAGTCGGCAGATTGAAGTTGCAGACTATAGTCGCCTTTAAGCGAGGTCATTGTCATCTTGCCTTGTTTAGGGCATGATACGGATGCAAATTCTACGGGGTCGTTGTTCTCGTCAATGACCCTTCCACTTAAGGTGAATGTTTGCGCCTGAGCTGATACGAAAGCGCAGAGACATATTATTTGAAGTATAAACAATTTCAGTTTCATACATAACATAACGAAAATAGTGTCGATTTATTGTATTATTGCAGCGTAAAAGCACTTGAATTTCTGAAAAAGAATTAAAGAGTGTAATTTTTACAAATATTATTTTGTAATTATTGTAAAAAAGTATATCTTTGCAGTAGTAAAATGAAAAGAATATAGACAATGAAACATAACGACGCAGTAACAAGACTTGTAGAACATGGCATCAAGCCTTCTGTTCAGCGCATTCAGATTATGCATTATCTGATGACTCACTTTACTCATCCTACAGTGGAGGAGGTGCATAAGGCTTTACTACCTAAGGTGCCTACACTTAGCCGTACCACGGTGTACAACACGCTCAGAATGTTCTCAGAGCACAATGCTGCTCAGATGATAACAATCAACGAACATCGTGTTTGTTATGATGGCGATGTGAGCCTTCATGCACATTTCATCTGTAAGTGCTGCCGAAAGGTGTACGACATTTTCGACGAAGTGTCGGATGTTGTAAATCGCAAAGAGTTGGCAGGTCACAAAATCGACGACGTACAGCTATATTATAAAGGTGTATGTAAGGAGTGCTTGGCAAAGCAGGCTGAAACTGCAGTCGGATAATTTATAGATAAGGCTTTTTTAATATAAATACTATTAACTCTTAAAACAGAAGAATTATGAAGAAGAAATTTATTTGCACAGTATGCGGTTATATTCACGAAGGTACAGAGGCTCCTGAGAAGTGTCCAGTTTGCAAGGCTCCGGCAAGCAAGTTTAAGGAACTGAACGATCCGACAGAGGGTCCAGCTTTCGCAACCGTTCATACTCTTGGTGCTGCTCGCGATGAGGAGGCTACACCAGAGATGATTAAGGATCTCGAGACTCACTTCAATGGCGAGTGCGGTGAGGTAGGTATGTATCTCGCAATGAGCCGTCAGGCTGACCGTGAGGGCTATCCAGAGATTGCAGAGGCATTCAAGCGCTATGCTTTCGAGGAGGCTGAGCACGCAAGTAAGTTCGCAGAGCTTTTGGGCGACGTTCTGAAGGATACTAAGTCGAACCTTGAGGCTCGTATCGCTGCTGAGCGCGGTGCTTGCGAGGACAAGTTCCGTATCGCAAAGAACGCTAAGGCTGCCGGCATGGACGCTACTCACGACACCGTTCACGAGATGGCAAAGGATGAGGCTCGCCACTGTGCTGGCTTCATGGGCTTGTACAAGCGTTACTTCGAGAAGTAAAACATCTTCGTAGTCGTACAAACGGCTATATGATGTAGCATAATAAAAGAGGATGCATTAGGCAAATGTTGTTGTCGGTGCATCCTTTTTTCGTTGTGTATCGTCCGCCGCCCAATCGGATTGCGTCCGCCGTCTGCACCGTTTGCGTCCGCCACCCAGTCGGATTGCGTTCGGTGCACGATGATTTATCTTGATGTTTAAGCATGAAAAAAAGGTGTGTCAGAACTCTGCAATCGGAGCTCTGACACACCCTTTGTTGTTTTGCGACCAATGGTCTTGTCGTTATTATCCGCAGAAGAACAGCACAACGAGCTGCGCTGTGAAGATACGCAGGAACATACTCAACGGATAAACCGTAGAATAGCCGATAGCAGGAGCCTCGCGCGAGCAAACAGAGTTGGCGTAAGCGAGGGCTGGTGGGTCGGTGTATGTACCGGCAAGCATACCCATAATGGTAAAGTAGTTGAACTTGTACTTCATGCGTGCTATAGTGCCGACAATCAGGATAGGGATGATTGTGATGATGAAACCAGTCAATACGTACAACAGACCATCGCCTTCCACTACTGTGTTCCAGAAGTTGGCACCTGCCTTTATGCCCACACTCGCAAGGAATAGAACAAGACCAATCTCTCGAAGCATCATGTTTGCCGATGTCGTGGTGTAGGTGTTGAGCTTCATGCGGTGGCCGAAGCGACCGATAAGAATGGCGATGATAAGCGGACCGCCAGCGATACCGAGCTTCAACGGAACCGGCATTCCTGGTATAGCGAACGGAATGCTACCGAAGATGATACCGAAGATGATACCGATGAAGATTGTTGCCACATTCGGTGCATCAAGACGCTTCACAGAGTTGCCCATCAGCTCGGCGATGCGGTTCACGTTGTCCTCCGGACCTACTACGAGAATTTTGTCGCCTACCTGGAAACGGTAGTTGCGGCTTGCGAAGAGGTCCATGCCCTGACGCGAAAGACGTGTTACGGTTACACCGTATACAGACGAGAAATGCATCTTGCCGAGTGTCTTACCGTTCATAGACGAGTTGGTTACGACGATGCGGCGCGAAACGAGCGGCTGCTTGCTTTCGTTCTCCTCCCACTCAGTCTCCAACTCCGGACCGATGAACGCCTGGATAGCCGGTGCGTCAGCCTCAGCACACACGACGAGTACCTCGTCGCCCATGTCGAAGACTGTGCGGCTGTTAGGTATGCTGTATTCGCCGTTCTTGAAGAGGCGCGAGAACACAACGTCGCGGTTGAGGAAGTCGCTAATCTCTGCAACTGTACGGCCAGAGAGGTATGCATTGTTCACCTTGAGGTGCATCTGATGCGGTTTAGCCTGTGGGTTCTCAGCTTCTTCTGCTTCAAGTGCCTTCTCCTCCTCCTCAAGCTTGGTGCGGGTGAGGAAACGGATGGCGATGGTAGCACCGATGATGCCTACTACGCCAAGAGGGTAAGCGCAGGCATAACCGGACGCAATCTGTGGCAGTTCGCCGTAGGTCTGTTGCCATACAGAGCTGAGCGCTTCGTTTGCAGCACCAAGACCCGGTGTGTTGGTTACGGCTCCGTAGAGTGTGCCCACCATCATCGGGAGGTTCGACTTCACATTAGTGTCGAAGAAGAGATAGTAGCATGCAAACATAACGCCTACGTTCAGCAAGATAGCTGTGGTAGAGAGCAGGTTGAGCGTTACACCGCCTTTCTTGAAGCTCTCAAAGAAGCCAGGACCGACCTGCAAACCGATGCAGAACACGAACAGAATAAGTCCGAAGTCCTGAACAAAGGTCATGGTGTCCTTGGGGGCAGTGAAGCCAACATGGCCTGCTAAGATACCAGCGAAAAGCACCCATGTTACACCGAGTGATATGCCGCCAATCTTAATCTTACCCAGCAGAATGCCGACTGCGATGACAGTGGCATAGAGTAGGGCGATATGGGCAATCGACTCAGTATTGGTGAATAGGTTGATTATCCAATCCATTTTTTAGTGTTTTAATGTTTTAATAGCTTTATTATAGTGTTATATAGTTTCTATACTCTGTTTGGCTTTCGTTTGAAATAGCAATTGTGATAGATAACTAAAATGTAAAATTCAAGACCGACAGTAAAAGATGCCGGTCTTGAATTGTATGATTTCAAATGCTTAGTAGCTGCGAGCAATCAGTACACGCTGTGTAGCCGGCTTGCCTGAAACCATGTCTACGCCCGGTGTCTGCTCGAACATGAATGGCACGCAGCGGATTGTAGCCTGAGTCTCCTCCTTGATCTTAGCCTCAGTCTCGGCTGTGCCGTCCCAGTGGCAGAGGAAGAAGCCGCCGTCCTTGATGCGCTCCTTGAACTCCTCGTAGTTGTCGCACTCGTAGATGTGAGCGTTGCGAAAGTCGAGAGCCTTCTTGTAGATGTTAGCTTGGATATCCTCGAGGAGCTGTTCAACGTATTCAACGATGCCGTCGAACGAGCGTGTCTCCTTCTCGAGAGTATCGCGACGCATGATCTCGATAGTGTTTTCTTCGAGGTCGCGACCACCCATAACGAGGCGTACAGGCACACCCTTCAGCTCATAGTCGGCGAACTTGAAGCCTGGACGCTTGTTGTCTGCGTCGTCGTACTTCACGCTGATACCTGCTGCGCGCAACTGGCTGATAACCGGAGCGAGCTTCTCGGAGATAGCCTGCAGCTGCTCTGCGTTCTTTGTGATAGGCACGATGACAACCTGGATAGGAGCGAGCTTCGGAGGAAGCACGAGACCATTGTCATCAGAGTGAGTCATAATGAGTGCACCGATAAGACGTGTAGATACGCCCCATGATGTAGCCCATACGTACTCCGGCTTGTTCTCCTTGTTGAGGAATGTAACGTCGAATGCCTTTGCGAAGTTCTGACCGAGGAAGTGTGACGTGCCGCTCTGCAGAGCCTTACCGTCCTGCATCATTGCCTCAATAGTGTATGTGTTCAACGCACCTGCAAAGCGCTCTGTCTCGCTCTTTACGCCCTGAACGACCGGTACTGCCATCCACTTTTCTGCAAAGTCGGCGTAAACGTGAAGCATCTTCTTTGCTTCCTCTTCAGCCTCCTCCTTTGTAGCATGAGCTGTATGACCCTCCTGCCAAAGGAACTCTGATGTGCGGAGGAACGGACGTGTGCGCATCTCCCAACGCATAACGTTACACCATTGGTTGCACATCAAAGGAAGGTCGCGGTACGACTGAATCCAGTTCTTGTATGTGTTCCAGATGATGGTCTCAGATGTTGGACGAATGATGAGTTCTTCTTCGAGCTTTGCTGCTGGGTCTACCTCGATGCCAGTCTTGTCCTCATTGGTGCGAAGACGGTAGTGAGTAACCACTGCACACTCCTTAGCAAATCCTTCTACGTGCTCTGCCTCGCGGCTGAAGAACGACTTCGGGATAAGCATAGGAAAATAGGCGTTCTGTGCACCAGTTTCCTTAAACATAACATCAAGCTGATGCTGCATCTTCTCCCAGATAGCATAGCCATAAGGCTTGATAACCATACATCCGCGTACGGCTGATTGCTCAGCGAGGTCAGCCTTTGTGACGAGGTCGTTAAACCACTGGCTGTAGTTCTCTGAGCGCTTTGTGAGTTGTTTTAATTCTTTTGCCATTGAATTTATAAAGTTGTATTTGTATTTTCTGCTTTAAATAAATAGCTTCTTATAGCGTGCAAAAATACAAAAAAAAAATGGTACAACTGCATGATGTGAAAAAAAACACATAACTTTGCACGATATTAAATAGAAAAATGATGATATGGAAACTAAATTGAAATTGGTTTATAAGATTTTGCGATGGGGATTGGCGTTGTTTTTTAGCAGCACAATTCTCGTTGTAGTTGTTTATCGTTTCGTGCCAGTATATGTTACTCCATTGATGGTGATACGTTGTGTGGAACAGATAGCAGACGGAAAGTCGCTCACGATGCACCATAAATGGAAACCACTTGACAATATTTCACCGTCATTGCCTGTTGCTGTGATGGCGAGCGAGGATCAACGTTTCCTTCTGCATCATGGTTTCGACTTTGATGCCATACAACAGGCTGCAAAACGCAACAAGCAAGCAGCAAAGCATAAGTATGGAGCAAGTACAATATCGCAACAAACAGCCAAGAATGTATTTCTGTGGCCTGGCAGAAGTTGGGTGCGCAAGGGATTTGAGGTGTATTTCACGGCTCTTATTGAAATGTTGTGGGGAAAGCATCGTATCATGGAGGTTTATCTGAACTCAATTGAGATGGGTGATGGTATTTATGGTGCAGATGCTGTTGCTAAGTATCATTTTAGTAAGACGGCAGAAGAACTCACTCGTTCGGAGTGTGCTTTGATTGCTGCTACTTTGCCTAATCCGCGTAAGTTTGACAGTAGTAATCCTACAGCCTATTTGCGTGCGCGTCGCGGTAAGATAGAGTTTGAGATGAAGTTCATGCCGCTTTTTCCGAAAGAAGGAGAGGACTATGATCCATCGACAGCATCGGGTGGAATTTACAAGAATAATTAATTTTGTTGATAAACGTTCAGTAGTCTTAATAAATACTTTGTAGTATTGCATTTAAATACGAATAAAAAAATAGTGGATACTCTTCTTAAATCATTGAACCCCAATCAGCTTGCAGCTGTAGAATATACCGATGGACCAGAACTTATTATAGCTGGAGCAGGGTCTGGCAAAACCCGAGTCTTGACGTATAAGATAGCATATCTCTTGCAGAAGGGACTTGCCCCGTGGTCTATACTTGCTCTTACCTTTACAAATAAGGCAGCACGCGAGATGAAGAGCCGCATCGCTGACCTTGTCGGTGAGGAGCGTGCGCGTTATCTGAATATGGGCACGTTCCATTCTGTATTCCTACGCATACTGCGTGCTGAGGCGGAAGCCGTAGGCTTGGAGCGCAACTTCTCAATCTATGATGATAGCGATTCGCGTGCAGTTGTAAACTCAATTATTAAAGAACTGAAACTTGATGATAAGCAATACAAGGCATCTTCCGTTTTAGGGCGTATCGGGGCGGCAAAGAATAGTTTGGTGACACCAGATATATATATGTCCGATCCGCATCTTGCGGAGCGCGATAAGGTTTCGGGTATGCCCAAAGTGGGACAGATATATGCTCTTTATGCCGCACGTTGCAAGGCTGCCAATGCAGTCGACTTCGACGACATGCTTCTCTTTACCTATAAACTCTTTGCAGATAATCCGCAGATTGCGCAAAAATATGCAGAGCGATTTAGTTATGTTCTTGTAGACGAGTATCAAGATACAAACTATGCCCAGCAGTCAATATTGACCCTCCTTACTAAGGAGCGACGCAATATTTGTGTTGTTGGTGATGATGCGCAGAGTATCTATGCTTTCCGTGGTGCAAACATTGATAATATTCTAAAGTTTCAGAACATATACGAAGGTGCACGCCTCTTTAAGTTGGAGCAGAATTACCGTTCTACACAAACTATAGTGAAAGCGGCTAATAGTGTCATTATCAATAATCAACGTCAAATACGTAAAGATGTGTATAGTGAGAATGGCGATGGTGAAAAGGTACGTTTGAATATAGCTTATTCAGACAAGGAGGAGGCAAGCGTAGTATGCAACGAAATTCGGCGTTTGCATAACCGTTATGGTGTGGCGTATGGTGACATCGCTGTGCTATATCGCACCAATGCGCAGAGCCGTTTGTTTGAAGAGGAATTTCGTCGGCAGGATACCCCATATCGCATTTATGGTGGTATGAGTTTCTATCAGCATAAGGAGATAAAAGACGTGATAGCCTACTTCCGTTTAGTAGCCAATCCGAATGATGAAGAGGCGTTGAAGCGTGTCATCAATTATCCGAAGCGTGGCATCGGCGATACGACAGTGTCAAAGCTTATCGCTGCATCGCGCGATTGTAATGTCTGCTTGTGGAACGTTGTAGGCAATCCGAGCATGTATAACGCAGGGGTGTCGGCTGCAACGGAGAAGAAGGTGCAGGGCTTCTATTCCATGATAGACGAGTTTATACGCGACAATAATACAACCGATGCATACGTATTAGGTAAGGCCATCTTGGAGAAGTCGGGATTGAAGCAGGAACTGGCTGCTGATAAGTCGATGGAGGGAGTGGAGCGACAGGATAACATAGAAGAGTTTATGTCGGGTCTGCACGACTTTGTTGACACTAAGCGTGAGGAGGGTTACGAGGATGAGGTGTATATCGCCAACTTCCTTCAAGAGGTTGCTCTACTTACAGATAGCGATGAAGAAAATAGCGACGATGTTTCTTCTAACGAGCGTGTGTCGCTTATGACAATACATGCGTCAAAGGGTTTGGAGTTCAACTCTGTTTTCGTTGTCGGCTTGGAGGAGAATATCTTCCCGAGTCCGCGCTCAAGCTCATCGCTCAGAGAGTTGGAGGAGGAACGCCGTTTACTGTATGTAGCCATAACACGTGCCGAGCAGCGTTGTTTCTTGTCGTGTGCAAAGAGTCGTTATCAGTATGGCAGTATGATGTTCAATGAGCCAAGTCGTTTCTTGAAGGAGATTGATAAGCAGTATTTGATTGTTGAGGGTAATGTTGGAGGCTTTCAGTCGCCAGCTCAGCAATATTCACAGCGTCCAGAGTCTCCGCTGCGCAGTTCGCATCAGTCTTCAGCGCCTTCTGGATTTCGTCGCATATCTACCGCTACATCGCAGTATCGGCAGATGTCGACTACGCCTCAGCGTACACAGAGTGATCTTTCTGCTAAACAAACGATACATGTAGGTGCGCGTGTTGAACATCAGCGCTTTGGTATAGGCAGCGTGATAGCCGTAGAAGGAGTGGGAGAGAACGAAAAGGCTACTATAGAGTTTCAGAACGCCGGAACCAAGACTCTGCTCATGAAATTCGCAAGATTGACAATTTTGAAGTAGGAAAAACAGAATAGTATTGTGTATGTTTGGAAAAATTACTACCTTTGCAATCGATTACACACTAATATTCATTTAATACAAATTTTATGATTCTTCAAAATTTGCAAAACGATTTCAAAGGTTCTAATTGGAAGCGCGAAATCGACGTGCGTGATTTTATTCAGTCTAACTACGAGGCTTATGACGGTGACGAGTCGTTCCTTGTAGGTCCTACAGAGCGTACAAACCATCTTTGGAATGTGCTTTCAAAGATGTTCGAGGTGGAGCGCGAGAAGGGCGTTTACGACGCAGAGACAAAGTTGCCTCAGAGTATAGACACTTATGGTGCCGGCTATATAGATAAGGATAGCGAGGTGGTGGTTGGTCTGCAGACTGATGTGCCATTGAAGCGTGGTATCTTCCCGAAGGGCGGTATCCGCATGGTGGAGAAGGCTTTGAAGTCTTACGGCTACGATCTTGATCCTGCAACAAAGACTATCTTTACAAAATATCGCAAGACACACAACGAAGGCGTATTCTCGGCTTACAATGATGACATCAAGGCTGCGCGCCATGCTCATATCATCACCGGTTTGCCCGACGCTTATGGTCGTGGACGTATCATCGGTGACTATCGTCGTATAGCTCTTTATGGTACAGCAAACCTTATTGAGGAGAAGAAGCGTTATTTCAAACGTATCGATATTCAGGAGTTTACAGAGGAGATCGTACGCCATCGTGAGGAGGTTTCGGAGCAAATCCAGGCTTTGAAGCAGTTTGAACGCATGTGTGCTGCATACGGTTTCGACGTTACCAAGCCTGCGACAAACGCTCGTGAGGCAGTGCAGTGGACCTACTTCGGCTATCTCGGTGCGGTTAAGGACCAGGACGGTGCTGCCATGTCGCTCGGTCGTGTCTGCGCATTCTTGGATATCTACATCCAGCGCGACCTTAAGAACGGCACACTTACAGAGCAGGAGGCTCAGGAGCTTATCGACCAAATGATTATGAAGTTGCGCATCGTACGCTTCCTCCGTACACCTGAGTACAACGATTTGTTCTCTGGCGACCCGATCTGGGCTACCGCTTCTATTGGAGGTATGGGTATTGATGGTCGTTCGATGGTTACAAAGACCGACTACCGTTTCCTCCATACACTTTACAATATGGGACCGTCACCAGAGCCAAACCTCACTGTGCTTTGGAGTGAGCACCTGCCTGAGGCATGGAAGAAATATTGTGCAAAGGTAAGTATCGACACAAGTGCTATCCAGTACGAGAACGATGACCTTATGCGTGCTGACCTCGGCGACGACTACGGCATCGCTTGCTGTGTGTCGCCAATGAAGATTGGCAAACAAATGCAGTTCTTCGGTGCTCGTGCAAACCTTGCTAAGTGTATGCTATATGCTATCAATGGTGGTCGCGATGAGATGTCGGGCGAACAGATCGCTCCGCGTTTTGCTCCTATCACTGGCGATTACCTCACATATGAGGAATTCATGCCTAAATTTGAGCAGATGATGCGTTGGTTGGCAAAGACTTACGTCAATGCTCTGAAGATCATTCACTACATGCACGACAAGTACGATTATGAGGCATTTGAAATGTCGCTTCACGATGGTGACGTAGAGCGCACACGTGCTACAGGTATCGCAGGTCTGTCTATCGTTGCCGACTCTATTGCTGCAATGAAGAACTGTCGCATCCGCATCATCCGCGACGAGAGCGGTCTTGCTGTCGACTATAAGATAGAGGAGGGCGAGTATGTACCATTCGGTAACAACTGCGACGAGACAGACGAGATAGCAGTGTCGCTCACAGAGACATTCATGGAGTATTTGCGTCAGCATCGTACATACCGCGATGCTATTCCGACACAGAGCTTGCTCACTATCACATCGAACGTTGTGTACGGACGTAATACAGGTGCTACACCCGATGGTCGTGAGAAGGGCGTTCCGTTCGCTCCGGGTGCAAACCCGATGAACGCACGCGATACCAAGGGCGCTGTGGCAGCTCTCGCTTCTGTTGCTAAGTTGCCGTTCCAGCACTCGCGCGATGGCATTTCTTACACATTCGCAGTCGCTCCGTCAGCTCTCGGCAAAACAAAGGAAATGCAGGCAGAGAACCTCACCCACTTGCTCGATGGCTACTTCACACCGACCGGTGGACAGCACATCAATGTGAACGTGTTCGATCGCGACCTCTTGCTCGACGCAATGGAGCATCCGGAGAAGTATCCGCAGCTCACCATCCGAGTCAGTGGTTATGCTGTGAACTTCGTGAAGCTCACACGCGAGCAGCAGCTTGACGTGCTTTCGCGTACAATCAATCTCGGAATGTAATTCCGGAGGAATATAACTGTTGAATATAAGAGGCTGTGGTTTCTACGACGTGGAAGCTGCAGCCTCATATTGTTAAAATCAATATTTTTCCTTTACAGGTTTTAAACCAAAAGCTCTGCGCTGCGTCATAATATCAAAACAAAGATGCTATGGAAAAAGAAGAACAGTATATATACGATCGTTACGGTAAGCAGAACCCGTTTACTGTGCCCGATGGCTATTTCGATAGTCTGCGCACAGGACTTATGCAACATGCTACAACTACCACAAAAGCAATTCCTCTTTGGAAGCGTTGGCGAGGTTATGTGGCTGCGGCATGTTTGGTGGGTGTGGTTACTGTTGGGCTTGCTACCTATTGGGGCTTAAAAACGACAGACGTTGCCGATACACATGTGGCTGTTGCCGGATATGCTACGGTCGATGATGACTTCTCTGACGATGAATATGCCGATTATACAATGCTCGATAATGACGATATATATTCGTTTTTAGCAAATAATTAAAATCATTATAGTAACCGATTTTAAAGATATAGATACAATGATAGCACTTTTTTGTAAGAATGTACGTAGCGTGTTTGTGTTTTTGGCTATAGCTGTGTTTTGTAGCCAACCAGTCAATGCGCAGAAAAAGCAAGCATTCGACCCCGTAAAATTTGAAGCTGATCTGGAAAAATTCATAGCTTCCGAAGTAGAACTAACCCCCGCTGAAGCTTCCGAGTTCTTTCCTGTTTATCGCGAGATGCGTAAGAAACAGTTGGCGTATTTTAGGAAAGAGCGTTGCTTTAGAAAAGTGGATACCAAGGACGAGAAGGCTTGTGCAGAGGCAATACGTAAACGCGACAAGAATGAGGTAGAGTTGAAGGTCCTTCAGAAAAACTATCATGAGCGTTTTCTGACCATTTTACCAGCCACGAAAGTATTTAAGATATTGAAGGCAGAGCGAAAGTTCCATAGACAATGCTTTAGAAAGGCAAAACCACAGAAGAAATAAAAACTGTAAAGTAAAGGAGAAGAATAGTAAAAAGAAGTGATGGGTAGATATTTTGTAGAGTTTGCATACGACGGAACCGACTATCATGGCTGGCAGATACAGCCCAATGGCAATTCGGTGCAAGAAGAATTGCAGAAAGCCTTGTCCACAATATTGCGTCAGTCGATAAGCGTTGTAGGTGCAGGACGTACAGATACCGGCGTACACGCACGTCGGATGACGGCACATTTTGAGACCGACACTGAAGTTGATTGCATCCAGCTGGTGTACAAGTTGAACCGCTTGTTGCCACGCGATATTGCCGTCCGCTCGGTATTCCCCGTTGCCGGTGACATGCATGCACGCTTCAGTGCTACGCTCCGTACATACCATTATTACATACATACTTCGAAAAATCCGTTCTTGCGAAAGTATTCTTGCGAGATGCACTATGATCTCGACTTCGATTTGATGAACAAGGCAGCTGGCTATTTACTTGAAGTGGAGGATTTTGGGTCGTTCTGCAAGGCTCATAGCGATGTGAAGACCACTCTTTGTGATGTGTCTGAAGCCGTATGGGTGCGCGATGGTGAGAATGCTTGGCATTTCCGTATATCTGCCAATCGCTTCTTGCGCAATATGGTACGTGCCGTAGTAGGCACACTTATAGAAGTGGGTCGCCATCGGCTCACGCTTGAGCAGTTCCGCGAGGTTGTTGCCAGTGGCAATCGCTCGTCGGCAGGTGAGAGTATGCCCGGTAACGCATTGTTCCTGGAGGATGTAAAGTATTAATATTTAGAATTCTAATATCTCACCCCTACAACATTTTTCCTTTTCTTATGTGGCTAATATTGGCATTTTGCTCAGCAGCACTGCTGGGCTTCTATGATGTATGCAAGAAGAAGGCATTGCTTGATAATGCTGTTCTTCCAGTGCTGTTTTTGAACACCGTAATCTGTTCGCTTATATTCATCCCGTTCATTGTTCTCTCGTTGGGCACAAGTGTGCTCGACGGTACTGCTTTTTATGTAGAGCCGAGCACTTGGGCAGAACATAAATATATTATTCTGAAAGCGTGTATAGTGTTGTCATCGTGGGTGTTTGGCTATTTTGCAATGAAACACTTGCCGATAACCATCGTTGGACCGATCAATGCAACGCGCCCGGTTATGGTGCTTGTGGGTGCGATGCTCGTCTTTGGCGAGCGTTTGAACGTATGGCAGTGGATTGGTGTGCTCTTGGCGATTGTTTCATTCTTTCTGTTGAGCAGAAGCGGTAAGAAAGAAGGTGTTAATTTCTCGCATAACCGTTGGATATTCTTTCTTGTTGCAGCAGCCATACTCGGTGCCGTGAGCGGTTTGTACGACAAGTACCTCATGGCTCCGCCTGCGAATGGAGGAGTCGGCTTAAGCAGAATGGTGGTGCAGAGTTGGTATAATATCTATCAGTTGTGCTTGATGGGGGTTACGATGTTTGCTATATGGTACCCGACACGCAAGAAAACTACTCCTTTCAAGTGGCGTTGGAGCATCATTCTGATAAGTGTGTTCCTAAGTATTGCCGACTTTGTCTATTTCTACGCTTTGAGCTTGCCTGGTGCAATGATATCTATCGTGTCAATGGTGCGTCGAGGCAGTGTGGTAGTAAGCTTCTTCTGTGGTGCGATGCTCTTTAAGGAGAAAAATCTGACAAGCAAGTTGGTTGATATGCTGTTTGTTATACTCGGAATGCTATTCTTGTATATAGGTTCGCATTAATTGAATTTACGTTTTTTAGTAATTACATTATTCGGCAATCCAATATAAAGTGTTAACTTTGTAGGCAAATCGTAATATAACAAGACAATATCTATGGCACGAAATATATTTAAAGGACTTGGTGTAGCACTTATAACGCCATTCACCTCAGATGGTAGTGTTGATTTTAAATCGTTGACCTGTTTGGTGGAACATTTGATTGATAATGGCGCAGACTTCCTCTGTATCCTTGCCACGACGAGTGAGGCTCCTTGCTTGTCGGCATATGAAAAGGAAGAGGTGAAAAAACATGTGATTGACATCAACCGCGGACGTTTGCCAATACTTATGGGATGTGGTGGCAACAATACAAAGGCTATTGTTGACGAACTGAAGAATAGTGATTGGCGTGGCATAGATGGTGTGTTGAGTGTTTGTCCGTATTATAACAAACCCTCGCAGGAAGGTCTTTACCAGCATTTCAAGGCAATAGCAGAGGCAAGTCCGCTGCCGGTTGTTCTTTATAATGTACCAGGACGTACCGGTGTGAACCTTAAGGCAGATACTACAGTTCGTTTGGCTAACGATTGTGAGAATATCATTGCAATCAAGGAAGCCAGCGGCAGCTTGGAGCAAGTTGACGAGATTATAAAGAACAAGCCGGCTCGTTTCGACGTGATTAGCGGTGACGATGCTCTCACGTTCTCTATGGTGGCGAGCGGGGCTGCCGGTAGCATATCCGTTATAGGCAATGCCTTGCCCAAGGAAGTGTCGCGTATGATTCGCTTAGAGTTTAACGGTGAGTATGAGGCTGCACGCACAATACATCATCGTTTCACCGAGTTGTACTCGTTGCTCTTCATTGATGGAAATCCGGCAGGTGTGAAAGCACTGCTGCATGAAATGGGATTTATAGAGAACGTGTTGCGTCTACCGCTTGTTCCGACACGTATCACAACTCTTCAGAAGATGACAGAGATATTGAAAACTCTGAAAATATAACTCACAGCATTTTGCTGTACGAACATTAACGTGGTTTGACACACAAGGCTATCATATTTCCTACGCTATGCACAGTGTTGTTAGCAATCTTTCTTGTTAATATCTTTTACGGAGCAGTTAAAATACCAGCATCCGAAGTGTTAGGAATATTAAAAGGAGACATTGCTTCCAACGTCTCATGGCAGTACATAGTTATGAGCTATCGCTTTCCGCAGGCTCTTACGGCGTTGCTTACGGGTAGCGTGTTATCGGTATGTGGTCTGATGTTGCAAGCTATATTCCGCAATCCGCTTGCCGACGCTTCTATTCTTGGCATAAGCAGTGGAGCCGGATTGGGTGTGGCTTGCGTTATGCTGTTGTTCGGTGGAGGCTTGTATATAGGCGGTTTGTCGTTTGGAGGGTTCGCTGCAGTGTTTGCTGCAGCTCTTTCTGGCGCATTGGCTGTTACGTTTATAATGCTTTTTCTTTCAAGTGTTATTCGTAATAACGCCTTGCTTTTGGTAGCTGGCGTTATGCTCGGTTATGTCACGTCATCTGTAGTTATGCTCTTGAACTTTTTTGCGTCGGCTGATGGAATACGAGCTTACGTCCAATGGGGAATGGGCAATTTCTCGGGCGTATCCGAAACGATGTTGCCATTATATGCTGCTGTTTCCATGATTTGCATAGTTGTCTCATCCCTACTTGTGAAGCCCTTGAATCTGATGCTTATTGGAAGTAGATATGCAGAGAATTTGGGAGTAAACATAAAGCGTTTGCGGACGACGATATTGTTGCTGACAGGAATAATGACCGCCTTGTCAACATCTTTCTGCGGGCCGATAGCCTTTATTGGCTTGGCTGTTCCGCATCTGGCTCGCTTATTGTTGCGTACAGACGATTTCCGGCTTATTATGCCAACCACAATCCTTATTGGTGCCTTTGTCGCCTTGCTGTGCAATTTCGTATGCGTACTGCCAAGCAATGGCGGAATACTGCCGCTGAATGCGGTGACACCATTCTTGGGTGTACCAATAATATTATATGTAATATCAAGAAAAAGCTACTCGTTATGATTGAAACAGAACGTATTAAACAGCTACGTCAGTTGCTGCATGAATATAACCACAACTATTATGTACTGAATATGCCCACGGTCACCGACCGTGAGTTTGACGATTTGATGCATGAATTGCAGCAGCTTGAAGAAAAACATCCGGAACTCTACGACTCCAATTCGCCGACACAACGTGTGGGTAGCGACCTTACACAGGGCTTCGCGCAGGTCGAACATAAATATCCGATGCTCTCATTGGCTAATACATACAATGAGCAGGATGTGCAGGATTGGTACGAGTCGGTTAAGCGTGGACTTGAAGGCGAGGAGTTCGAGGTATGCTGCGAGATGAAGTACGACGGATTGTCGATATCGCTCACATACGAGAACGGACGTCTTGTCCGTGGTGTCACACGTGGCGATGGAGTGTATGGCGATGACGTGACAACCAATGTGAAGACTATCCGTTGCATACCGCTTGTGCTCAATGAGAACGTTGCATACCCGGAGGCGTTTGAAATTCGTGGCGAGATACTTATGCCGTGGAGCGTATTCGACAATCTGAATGCAAAACGTGAGGCAGCAGAAGAACCATTGTTTGCCAATCCGCGTAATGCAGCAAGTGGCACATTAAAGAGCCAGGATCCACGCCTTGTGGCCGACCGTCATCTTGATTGCTACCTCTATTATCTGCTTGGCGAAACTCTACCCTCCGACGGACACTACGAGAACCTGGCTGAGGCTGCGAAGTGGGGATTTAAAATCTCACAGGGTATGCGTAAGGTAAAGACTCTTCAGGAGATCTACGACTTTATTAATTACTGGGATGCAGAACGCAAGAACTTACCCGTGGCAACAGACGGAATAGTACTAAAGGTGAACTCTATTCGTCAGCAACAGCACTTGGGATACACTGCAAAGTCGCCACGTTGGGCTATCGCTTATAAGTTTAAGGCAGAACAGGCGGTTACACGTCTGGAAAGCGTGTCGTTCCAAGTGGGACGCACCGGAGCCGTAACACCGGTGGCTAACATGGATGCAGTGCGACTTGCCGGTACAATGGTCAAGCGTGCCACGCTTAACAATGAAGATTTCATAAAGAATCTCGGTTTGCACATCGGCGACTATGTATATGTTGAGAAGGGGGGCGAGATTATCCCCAAGATCGTAGGCGTTGATGTGACGAAACGCTCTGCTGAAGCACAGCCCGTAGAGTTTGTCGATTGCTGTCCTGAGTGCGGCACTCCGCTTGTGCGTTACGAAGGGGAGGCTGCGTATTATTGTCCGAACGACACGGGATGTCCGCCGCAGATAAAAGGACGCATCGAGCACTTCATTGCTCGCAAAGCAATGAATATCGACTCGTTAGGTCCCGAAACAGTTGACGACTACTATCGTCGTGGACTAATACATAACATAGCCGACCTGTATTGTATACAGGTGCAGGATATTAATGGCAGTGGTAATCGCGAGCGTTCGGCACGCAAGATAGTATCAAGCATAGAGGCTTCCAAGCAAGTGCCCTTCGAGCGCGTTGTCTTCGCTCTCGGTATACGTTTTGTCGGCGAGACATCCGCACGCCAGCTGGCTCGCCATTTCAAAACGATGGAAGCATTGCAGAACGCTTCGTTGCAGCAGCTGATGGAGGTAGATGGAGTGGGAGAGGTGATAGCCAAGAGCATAGTGGCTTACTTCCACAATCCTGCAAACATGGCGATTGTCAACCGTTTGCGCGACTATGGTCTGCAGATGCAGCTTTCTTCTGAACAGATAGCAAGCGCAACGAACAAACTCGAAGGTAAGAGTATAGTTATTAGCGGTGTCTTCTCCAAGCACAGTCGCGATGAGTACAAGGCTATGATAGAGCAGAACGGAGGCAAGAACGTCGGCTCCATCAGTGGCAAGACTTCCTTCATTCTTGCAGGCGAGAATATGGGACCGTCGAAACTGCAGAAAGCCGAAAAACTGGGCGTGCAGATAATAGACGAGGATACGTTCCTCAGTATGTTAGAGTAATAATGTAGAAACCATACATTCAGAATATGAAAATAGTAATAGGTATAGACGTAGGCATTAGCACTACAAAAATCGTAGGTATCAACGAGGAAGGCGATGTCGTGTCCCCAATCCGAATACGTGCTACCGATCCCGTCACCTCGCTTTATGGCGCATTCGGAAAGTACCTGCACGACAACCACATCCAGTTACATGATGTAGAGAAAGTGATGCTTACCGGTGTAGGCAGCGCATACATCAACGAGCCGGTGTACGGGCTGCCGACAGACAAGGCTGAAGAATTTCTCGCCGACGGTTTGGGTGCTCGCTACGAAACCCATCTCGACCGTATGCTTGTTGTCAGCCTTGGCACCGGCACATCCATTGTGAAGTGCGACGGCGACGACATCAAGCATATCGGCGGTATCGGCATCGGCGGCGGTACGTTGCAGGGCTTGTCGCGCCTGCTCCTGAAGACCGACGATATAAAACAGGTGGCAGCGTTGGCAGAAGAGGGCGATCTCTCGCATATCAATGTGCTCATCAAGGATATCTGCACAAACCCTCTGCAGGGGCTTCCGATGGATGCCATTGCCTCATTGTTCGGCAACGCCAAGATGAATGCCTCTCGCGAAGACATAGCCCTCGGACTAATCTGGATGGTGCTGCAGTCAATTTGTAGCGCAACGATTCTCTCGTCGTTAGGCAGCGGCATAAAGGAGTTTGTGATGATAGGCAATCTTACGCTTCTTCCGCAGGTGCGCCATGTCTTCCCCGCAACCGAACGTCTGTACGGCGTAAAGTTCCGCATACCGCGCTATTCCGAATTCTGCACAGCCATTGGTGCTGCCCTGTCTTACCGCAACGTTCAAAGCACAACGCTTTAATACTCAATGTACGGACCTATCCGTTCAATGTCATGGCTGGAGAATTCTTTCATCAGTTTCAGCTCCGATATCGAACGGATATTTCCGCGTAAACGTCTGTAGTCGCTTATAGCGCGAGCCTGATAATAATTCAAGTACGGATGTCGCTTAAGTTGTGACAGTGTCAATTGGTTTATGCGCAATCTACGGATGCTACTCTCGTCAATACTGATGTATTTGACAGCATCCTCTGGGAAACCTTCTATTTCCAGCAACTGCTCCTTACTTACAAAACCGCCCAATTGGTTGCGGTACCTTACAATTTGTCGCGAGTAATAGCTGCCGATACCCGGTATCTTCATCAGTTCCGTAGTATCAGCACCATTTATCTCAATGTGTTCTCCAATGCGTATTTTAGGTGTATAGGCTTTATGTTCCATGTTCGGTGCATTTTCGCCATTATCCGATGCGTATCGGCTGCTGCGTTCGTATCCTCGTTTGCGGTTTCTTACTTCTGCCAGCGAACTCGCAGGCAAGTAGTCCGCACCGATACGTATATACGACTCCAAACGCTTGTAGTCCTTAACAGTCAGTCCATAGACATATGCAAAGTCCTCCTTGCATTGATACACACCGCCCCTCGCCCTGTACTTATATATATTGCGAACCTGCCAAGGACGCAACCCCAATTGAAGAAGTTGCGTACTGTCCGCAGTGTTCGGGTCGAAGTAAAACAACTTCGACCCTTTGTTCGTCTCTTCCACAGCATAACCTTGCCCGTCAGCACTCTCATGGCTTTCGTCCTTTACCGTGGCAGTCTCCTTTCTCTCCTCAATCTTGTTGCTGGTGTCATCAGTTAGCGACACCGCACCAAAGAAGATGATTGCAACCAACGCTAAAGAGCATAAGCATATAAAAGTGCGTCTGTCGGCTCTGGTCATATAGAAGAATTCTTTCAGAAACATTGTGGCGTATTATAAATGGGTTAGTCCTCCATCAATTTTCTGTAGCGACCCTTCTTTATTTCTTCATTTCCGAGTCTGCGAGCCTTGTTGATCTCGTAGTCCGAATAACTTCCCTCAAAGAAGAACACCTCGCCGTCACCCTCAAAAGCAAGAATGTGCGTACAGATACGGTCGAGGAACCAGCGGTCGTGACTGATCACTACGGCGCATCCGGCGAAGCTTTCAAGACCTTCCTCCAAAGCGCGCAACGTGTTCACGTCAATATCGTTGGTAGGCTCGTCAAGCAACAGCACGTTTCCTTCCTGCTTCAGAGCCAAAGCAAGCTGCAAGCGGTTGCGTTCGCCGCCAGAAAGCGTCTCGCAGAGTTTGCTCTGGTCCGTTCCCGCAAAGTTGAAACGCGAGATGTAGGCACGCGCATTCACATCCCTGCCACCCATACGTATCGTCTCGTTACCCTGCGAAATAGTCTCGTACACCGACTTCTTCGGGTCAATATCCTTATGCTGCTGATCTACGTAAGCCAACTTAACAGTCTCTCCAACCTCAAACGTACCGCCGTCAGCATGTTCCAATCCCATAATCATGCGGAAAAGCGTAGTTTTACCCGCACCGTTCGGACCGATAACGCCCACGATGCCGTTAGGCGGAAGCATGAAGTTCAAGTCCTTGAACAGCACCTTCTCGCCGAAAGCCTTCTTCACATGCTGCGCCTCAATCACCTTGTTGCCAAGACGCGGACCGTTCGGGATGAATATCTCCAGCTTCTCCTCACGCTCCTTCTGCTCCTCGCCGAGCATCTGCTCATAAGCATTCAGACGAGCCTTACCCTTAGCCTGACGAGCCTTCGGAGCCATGTGCGCCCATTCCAACTCACGCTCCAATGCCTTGCGACGCTTCGAAGCCTGTTTCTCCTCCTGCATCATTCTCGTAGTCTTCTGCTCCAACCACGACGAGTAGTTGCCATGCCAAGGAATACCCTCACCACGGTCCAGCTCCAAAATCCATTCGCTCACATCATCCAGGAAGTAGCGGTCGTGAGTCACAGCGATAACCGTACCCTCATACTGCTGCAAGTGCTGCTCCAACCAGTCGATGCTCTCCGCATCCAAATGGTTCGTCGGCTCATCCAGCAACAGCACATCCGGCTTCTGCAGCAGCAGACGGCACAGAGCCACACGGCGGCGCTCGCCACCCGAGAGATGCGTAACCGGCAAGTCGCCCTTCGGGCAACGCAGCGCAGCCATCGCGCGGTCCAGCTTCGAGTCCATGTTCCATGCGTCCGTCGCGTCAATGATGTCCTGCACCTCCGACTGGCGCAGCATCAGCTTGTCCATCTTCTCCGGATCACCATAGTACTCCTCCAGACCAAACTTCTCGTTTATCTCCTCATACTCCTTCAGGGCATCATATGCCTGCTGCACCCCCTCCATAACGTTCTCCTTCACCGTCTTCGCCTCATTCAGCGGTGGGTCCTGCGGCAGATAACCGACCGAGTAGCCCGGACTCCACACCACCTCGCCCTGAGTAGGCTGGTCCAGTCCGGCTATAATCTTCATCAATGTCGACTTACCTGCACCATTCAAACCGATGATACCTATTTTTGCACCATAGAAGAACGAAAGATAAATGTCCTTCAATATCTGTTTACGATTCTGCGGGATGATCTTCGACACCCCAACCATAGAGAAAATAATTTTCTTGTCGTCTACTGTTGCCATTTTATATAAATAGTTTTTTATCTGTGATTAAATTAAAAGTTATCGAAATATCCCTTTGTGAACATATCGTAGGATAAAGCCTCAAGTTCTTTTAGCGTCATATACTCTATAGCATGTTCTATTTTACGAATTATTTCTTCGCGCTTATAGTCGCTATCGTCATTAAGAGAATGTTGAAAATGACTCATTGTGATAAATAAGATTTAAGATTTCTTTTTGCAAATTTAAAAAATATATCCGACAAATCAGCATCTTTTTATTAAATATATGTGTGACACACAATCTGCAAACCCAAAATCATAAACTTTTATATTAAACCCAATAAAATATTACAAAAAAGCATTGTGTTTGAAAAAAAAATATTACCTTTGCAGTCGATTTGGAGGTTCCGTAGCTCAGTTGGATTAGAGCAACAGCCTTCTAAGCTGTGGGTCTTGGGTTCGAACCCCAACGGAATCACTTTGTGACCCCATGCGGGTCACCAAGAAACGAAATTTCAAATTGAAAGAAAGAGGACTTTTACATAACGTAAAGTCCTCTTTTTGTGTATAATAGGCTGATTTTCAGTGGAAAATCTATTTTCTATATTAGGTTATTTAGAGGTTAACATTATTGTCTAACATCACGGTGAAATTCCGCTAAGAGTACAGAAGAGGACATAATGTGACACGATGTGCCAAAAATGCGTTACACATTGCGTTACACATTGCGTTACACGTTACGCAAAATGTGCGTTACACATTTTGAGAGCTTGCGGTACAAGAAACATTGGCTGCATCAGAAGAGGTGACGCAGCTGCTCCGCAAGTGTAAGAAGATTGTAACGGCTATGGATGTCCTTGACGAGGAAATGACCATGGACAATTTCAATCTTCACTTCTATACAAAGTGAAGTCACTTTTGTAAATAGCTTGTGTTTCAAGTGGTTATAGATGCCTAAAAGGTGGAGTCCACCAAATTGGTCACTTTTGCTGCTGCTTGTTCACAAGTCCACGAAGAAATTCGATTTCCTGTTCTTGCCTTGCTATCAGCTTGTCTTTTTCCGCAAGCAGTTGTGTCAATGCTTCTATCTTTTGCTCTAATGCCGCTATTTTGCCCTCTGTTGCGTTTATCGTCTGCGTGCCTTGATAGTTATCGCCGCTGATGACATTTTGCGGCACAGGGCTTGAATTTGCGTCAAGCATCTGGTTGAAGGCGGCGAACTGCGCCTTGCCGATTGCTTTTTCTTCGGCAAACATCTCGCCGATGCCATCACGCAGCCAAAGAAAGGCGACGTTGAAGACCGAGCCAATTTTTTGCAACATTTTACTTGACCACGGCTTTTTGTTGTTCATGTAACGGCTCAATGTTGATACGTCAACGTTACACGCTTCGGCAACAGCAACCTGGGTGTAACCATAGTGTGCCATGAACTGCTTCATTCTTTCTGATACAGCCTTGTCAACAGAAGTAATCTTTCCATCCATAGTTGTATATGTTAACGAGTGTTTATAAATCAATATAAAGTCAACTATAAATACAAAAGAATGTCAATAAATCAATTTTAAACTTGATTTAATATTGACATTTCATTGGCTTTTTGTACCTTTGCAATCGTTGACAGAGCGCAGCGAAACGAACCCAATCAGCTCGCAAAACGCTCAATATATGTTGAATATGCAAATATAGCAATTATAGTCGAAATGACAAAGAGAAAAAGAATAAAACTTCGGCAAGGATGCCAAATTAAATTGGCAAAGGACTGCGGAGTAGGGGTCGCAACAGTCCGACGTGCCCTGCAATGGGAACTTGACTCGGACATTCAGAACCTCATACGCAAACGAGCACATGAACTCGGATACGTCAGACGCTGGTAACGGACGGTACTGCCGTCACAACATAAACCAAACAAAAAGCAAGATTATGAAACAGGCGACAGTAACACAGGTTGAGAAGATATGGCTCTCGAACAAGGAAGCGCAAGCGTACCTCGGCGTGGGCATGGACTTCTTCAAGAACCTCCGTTCAAGCGGACGTATCTCGTTCTTCAAGGTCGGCACAACGGTATTCTACCGCAAGCGCGACATTGATAAGCTCATCGAGAAAAATAGAGTATGTTAGAGTTAATGGATGATAAACTGTGTGTTATTCATTATATGTCTAATAGCATTAGGGTTTTCATTGATGAAGATAACTCCATTTGAAATAGGAGAAGATGCATATGTTGGTGTTATCACAACTTTGCTTAGTTTGGCTGTGGCTTTTGTGATAGGCTATCAGATATATAATGCTGTTGAACTAAAAAATGATGTAAAAGAACAACGTCGGCTTTTAGAATTAACAAAGAAAGAAAATGATGAGTATAAAAATTACCTCGTAAAACAAAAATATCAGACCCAAGAAGGGTTTGATATAATCTCTGCATTAATGACTTATAATAGTGGTGGAATCACAAGCCCAATTAATGCTTTTGCTCAGATGCATCATGCACTTCTTTCTTCTATAGAAACAGATAGAACTGATTATGAGTGGATCTTTATGAATATGCGAAAATTCATTTCTGAATTCAGTTCACGTGCATTTACACAAGGATCTTTTACAGAAAATGGTGGTGAATATTATATATGTGACAATAATAAGAGAGTCCAAAAATTGTCCGAGTTTATAGATTCTCTATTGAAGCCACTGTATGAAGAAGGGGCTTTGCTGCGCAAAAATCCCAATTTTGTAAAGATAGAAATTGAGTACAATAGAGTAATGAAGGCTTTTGCAAAAGCATTGGATATAATAAAGGATAAGCCGAATGTAAATGTAATGCCTGAAGATTTCAAAAAGGAAGTATTAAATCCAACATAAATTGGATGTAAAATAATATATGTAAAGCAAACATATTAAATATGGGAATAAGAGATGAATTAATTATTAAAGAGAGATTCTTTAAAATTTTAGAATTATTTGGATTCACGGATGTGACTAGTATGACACATCCAGAATATGGGTATACCGATGATGCTTTAGCTGATTATTCTTCAGATATAAAGCGAGCATTCAAGAAGGGTACCTATATGATAAATTGTGATTACGAATATACATGGATTAGTATAGGTGAATATAGACCAAATATATTTTATAGTAAACTCAATGACAAACTGATAGCATTGGCAATATATCTTGCACGTTTGAAAAGTGAGAACAGCCGATACATTTTCGGAAAATATTTGGATAAAGGTTTTGATAATACAGAAGTGTATGATGCAATTATGACTTCTTATCCTTATTCACAAATGAATAAAGATAGAAAAGAAGCCATAGAAAGGGCGCGTCTTGAACTTCCGCAAATACTTGACAAAGTAGAGTCTTTCAAATAATAATATAATATGCACGACACTATTATAGTAAATGTGCAAGGATTGTCTACATATACACCTCAATCCCATTCACCTCAAATATACACACATTGCGAAGCTGCCGGATTTCGTTGGAGTCCAGCAGCTTTGTTCTAAATAAAGTTCCATATATGGACAAGATGACAAAGGAACAGCGCAGCCGTTGTATGGCATCCATACACAGCAAGAATACCAAACCGGAGATATTGGTTCGGCGGTATCTCTTTGCTCATGGGTTCCGGTACCGGCTGAACCATCCGCGACTGCCGGGACATCCAGACATCGTGATGCGCAAGTATCGTACGGTCATCTTTGTAAATGGCTGTTTCTGGCACGGACATGAAGGATGCAAGTACTTTGTGTTGCCGAAGAGCAGGACGGAGTTCTGGCAAGCGAAGATAGAACGCAACAGGGAAAGGGACTTGGAGGAACAACGGAAGTTGGCTGAAATGGGTTGGCACTGCATTACGGTGTGGGAGTGTCAACTGAAACCGAAAGTAAGGGAAAAGACCTTGCAGTCGCTTGAATATACGCTATGCTACATTTATCTTGAAGACCACAAGGTAAAGAGGTATGAGATGCAGGAAGAAGAAAGAGTGATGGCAGCAGAGCCTGATGTGGAAAAGAAATAATAGTTTTTATATATCGCTAATGGTGGGGATAGCTATAAAAACTACTGCTGTTTAGTAAATGGATGATGGGGTGGTTAGAAGGTGTAGCTATTAGAACGTATGAAAACCCTTGTAAGGATCCATTTGTTGCATTTTCTTTTTGATATTCTGCGGTAGTGTAAACAGAGCCGTGACACAGTTCAGTTTACACTACCATGCTATTACAATCAAAATAATGAATGATTGTTACTAACAACAATCATCCTTTACTTTATACGTTACTTTTTCCCTATTGATGCAAGATACTCATCCCATGTATAAAGGTCATGTTCCTTAAGATTTTTGTATAAATGCAAGATAGATAAGTGCAAAAATAAATGCTAATCCTTCCATAATAAATTGTTTAAGTTGATTACTATATGTAAAAGTAGTAAATATAATTTACAAAATACAATTTTAGTTTCGTTATCTCACACCACCAATCGCAATTGGATATAAATCGTGTTGTGGGAACTTCTCGCAGCCGATATAGAGCGTATCGAAGGCATCGGTGCCGTCGGTTCGATGTAGTCCGAGATGAATAATTTCCTTGCAACCGCCTTCGCTCTCATAATTATCTTCAATATTCGAAATGCTATCATCGCTAATGGTGGGAGTATATCATCCGCGTCGGTCGATACGTGCATCTGCATCGGTCGTTACGAGCATCCGCATCGGTCGATACGTGCATCCGCGTCGGTCGTTACGAGCATCTGCGTCGGTCGACGCGGATGGTGGGGATAGCTATAAAAACTACTGCTGTTTAGTAAAAGGATGATGGGGTGGTAGAAGGTGTAGCTATTAGAAGTTATGAAAAACCTTGTAAGGATCCATTTGTTGCATTTTCTTTTTGATATTCTGCTCAATTCCTTCTGAGGATTGGGGTGTCGCTGTCTCCATTTCGTTAGCTCTCTCCTCATCCTCTGTCGCCCCAACGATATCACCGAGGCTTTTACGTACCTCGCTACGTTCTTTGTAAGCTTCTATTGAGAATGGGTCGAAATCAATTACTTCGCTATAGATTTTTTCAGCTTCGTTGAGGTTCGCCTTGGCTTTCTCCACACGGGCTTTAAGCAACAATACATCTTCGTTGCTTTCTATGCGTTCGTATAGATAGTTGGCATCAAGTGCAGCCTCTTCGATAGCTTTATTCTCCAACAACACGTTGCCACGTAGTAAGCGAGCCACATCGAAGTCTGCGCGTAACTCGATTGCTTTTGTCAGCATTGATGTTGCATTGTTAAGGTCGCCCTGTCCGTGATAAGCTTTGGCATAGAGATAATATGCCATTACGTTTTTGTCGTCAAGTAGCAGGACTTTTTCGCATACATCTGCCATTGTGGAGTAGTTTTCCATCATATATGCCACCTCCGCCATACGTAACAACACGGCGATGTTGTCAGATTGCTTCTCTGAAATTTTTTGTAGCTGTTCGTAAGCATGTTCCAAGTCGCCAAGTGAGATGTATGCCTGTGAAAGATAATCGCGACATTCGAGATCGTCAGCGTTCAGTTCAATGGCGTGTACAAAGCATTTTGCAGCATACTCAAACTGCTGCATACGAAGGGCGCGTACTCCGTCATATTTCAACACATCGAAGTTTTTATTTTCCTCTTGTTTGGTTTCCTTGGAGGTAGTCTGACTACCAAATAGTTTCTTAAAGATATTCATTTTTCTATCCGTTTATTTCTGAAAGTTCAAGCCAGCGCATCTCTTTTTCTTCAAGTTCATCCTTGATAATGGGGAGGCGCTTGCTCTTTTCGGTTAGTTCGTCGATAGGGAGCGTACCGCTGCACAGCGCTTCTTCGATGCTTTTCTGTTCCTCTTCAAGTGCAGCGATTTCTTTCTCTAAACGCTCGAACTCGCACTTCTCTTTATATGTCTTCTTGCGGCGTTGTTCGCCAACAAACTCGCGTTTCTCTTTCTTCTCGGTGTCTGAAGTGTTGTTCTTATTGTCGGCAAGTTCCTTCGGTTTCAGCGACTCCCACTCGCGGAACTGAGTATAGTTGCCGGGGAAGTCCTTTATCTCGCCCTCGCCACGGAACACGAGCAAGTGGTCTACAATCTTATCCATGAAGAAGCGGTCGTGCGATACGATTATCACGCAGCCAGGAAAGTCCTGTAGATATTCTTCAAGCACCTCAAGCGTTTGTATATCGAGGTCGTTGGTGGGCTCGTCAAGCACGAGGAAGTTGGGATTGCGCATCAATACGGTGCACAGATATAGTTTGCGTCGCTCGCCACCAGATAGCTTGTAAACATAATCGTATTGCTGTTCGGGCGTGAAGAGGAAGTGTTGCAAGAGCTGCGTCGCGGTGATATGTTTGCCGCCGCCGTAGTCGATATAGTCGGCGATGTCGGCTATCACATCTATGACACGTTGGTCGTCGCGGAATTTCATGCCGTCCTGTGAGAAGTAACCGAAGCGCACAGTGTCGCCCACGTCAAAGCGACCATTGTCGGGAGCTACTTCACCGAGCAGCATCTTGATGAAGGTAGACTTGCCTGTGCCGTTGTTGCCCACGATGCCCATCTTCTCGAAACGCTGAAAATTGTAGTAGAAGTCCTTCAGAATCACTTTCTCGTCGAACGCCTTCGATACGTACTGACACTCGAATATCTTAGAACCAATGTACACATTCTTCGATTTCAGACGCATCTGTCGTTCCTCAATACGCTGTTTCGCCTTGCTCTCAAGGTCGTAGAATGCCTCTTCACGGTAGCGCGCCTTGTGTCCGCGTGCTTGTGGCTGACGACGCATCCACTCCAGCTCGCGGCGGTAAAGGTTGTTAGCACGTTCAATCTCGGCGCGTGTTGCGTCGATGCGTTCCTGACGCTTCTCCATGTAGTACTGGAAGTTGCCACGGTATGAATAGACGGTATGGTTGTCGAGTTCGAGAATGAGGTTGCATACGCGGTCGAGGAAGTAGCGGTCGTGTGTCACCATGAGCAGAGTCTTGTTGCCACGTTGCAGATACCCCTCAAGCCATTCTATCATCTCGAGGTCGAGGTGGTTTGTAGGCTCGTCGAGAATGAGCAGGTCGGGCTCGGTGATGAGCACGTTAGCCAGTGCGATGCGCTTCTGTTGTCCGCCACTCAGCTGCCCCATAGGCTGTGTGAGGTCGGTGATGTGCAGCTGTGTCAGAATCTGCTTCGCTTTCAATATGCGGTCGGGGTCGCCCTGATGGTTAAAGCAAGCGTCGAGCACTGACTCCTCCGGGTCGAACTTAGGCTGTTGTTCGAGAAAGCCAACCTTTATGTCACGGCGGAAGATTATGCTGCCGGAGTCGGCACTCTCCTTGCCTGAGAGTAGAGAGAGTAGAGTAGACTTGCCCGTACCATTCTTTGCAATCAGTCCGACGTGTTGTCCTTCGGCAATAGAGAACGAGATATTCTCGAACAGAACATGCGCACCGAACGCCTTTGATATGTTTTGAACGTCAAGTAATGGAGTCATTTATTCAGTTGCTTTAATTTCGTTCAATATGTTTCCAATGTAGTCGAGCACCTCGTCACGTCCCGATTTTTTCTCCGAACTTGTGATGAAGTAGGGGGGCAGTTCCTCCCACTGTTCCTTCAGCGAGTTCATCCACTTTGCTGCATTCTGTTTCGCACGTACAGGTCCGAGCTTGTCGGCCTTGGTGAATATAATGGAGAAGGGCACTGAACTCTCGCCGAGCCAGTTGATAAAATCGGTGTCAATCTTCATTGGATCGTGGCGGATATCGATGAGTACGAAGGTGTTTACCAGTTGTTGGCGCTGCAGTATATATGATGTAATCATCTGGTCGAGTTTTTTCTGCACGGTCTTGGAGCGCTTGGCGAAACCATAGCCTGGGAGGTCAACCAAGTACCAGTCGTTGTTGATGATGAAATGGTTGATGAGTAGGGTCTTGCCTGGTGTAGCTGATGTCTTAGCGAGCCCCTTATGGTTGCACAGCATATTGATGAGACTCGACTTGCCTACATTCGAGCGTCCGATGAATGCAAATTCAGGCTTTGTGTCTTTCGGACACTGGCTTACGGTTGCAGACGATATCGTAAATTCTGATTTCTTTATATCCATATTGTATATGTTTCTTTTTATGAGTTGTGTTTTTATTATTCGTAGCGCATAGAGCGCGCAGGGTGAATGTGCGAAATGAGGAAACTCGGAGCTATGAGTACCACGATGGCTATGAACATAGTTGCAACGTTAAGGGCGACAATGAAGAGCCAGTTGATTTCTACTGGAACGGTATCAACGTAATAGGTAGCAGGGTCGAGCTTAACAAAACCAGTGAAGTGTTGTAGTATTACAAGTCCCAAACCCAATAAATTGCCCCAAAGCAATCCTTTACCTATGATGAATGCTGCAAACCAAAGGAAGGTATGGCGCACAGTTCTGTTGCGGGCTCCGAGCGCTTTGAGTATACCAATCATTGTTGTGCGTTCAAGAATGATGATGAGAAGTCCTGAAATCATTGTCACCACTGCCACGGCGGTCATAATTGCGAGAATTATCCACACATTAAGGTCAAGCAAGTCGAGCCACGAGAATATCTGAGGCGATAGTTCGCGTATTGTCTTTGATGAGTAGGTGGCACCATTGCTATCCATTGTGCGGTTCACTTTGCGCACAATTATGTCCTCCGTCTCATTGAGCTTGCTGAAATCAGCCACAGTGAGTTCGGCACCCGAAACTTGTCCTTCACTGAAGTTATTCAGTCTAACGGCTGTGTATAAATCGCAGAAACAGATTGTCTTATCGTATTGGCTGAGATTAGTCTGATAAACTCCAGTGATGGTGAACCGACGTGCTCTCACTCCGTTTTGGTCGATGAAGTAGGCAAAGATGCGGTCGCCACACTTTGTCTGCAGCTTGTCAGCCATCGTCTTCGATACGAGTATCTTGTTGCTGCTCTTCTTGCTTGAGAACTGTGGTATGTAGCCTTCGACCATGTTGTTATGGATGAAGGTGGTGTCGAAGGCTTCGTCTACGCCTTTGAATGCAACCCCCAAGAAGTCGTTATCGGTCTTCAAGATGCCTTGCTTCAGAGCGAAGCGTTGCACATGACTCACGCCGTTAATGCCTTTAAGCACTTTTACTAATGAGTCGTTGATAATAATCGGTTGGTCGGTGGCTGACGATTGTAGCGCATAGAAGTTGGCAACCTGTATGTGACTACCAAAGCCAACTACCTTGTCGCGTATAGTATGTTTAAAGCCAAGCACCACACACACGCTGATAATCATCACCGCCAATCCGATTGCTACGCCTATTGTGGCTATGCGGATAGCAGGCTTCGATACCTTTTGGCGGTCGCTTATTTGGTTTGAATATATGCGTCGAGCTACAAAAAGAGGAAAGTTCATTATCTTTTGTTTGGTAGTTAATAAAGAAGGAGCTAAGAAGTTGAGCCGTTGTTATAGCTTGTAGCATCTGCTGTAAAACCATTGGCTTAACTTCTTAGCTCCTCAATCTCTATATCCTAAAAGTATTTGATAGTTTTAATCGTTGCTATCTACTCTGCCCGGGTATGCTTCCAGTGCTTTACGTAGCACGATGAGTGCTCGTTCAAGGTCGTCTTTCTTCAGTACGTAAGCGATGCGAACTTGATTGATACCAGCACCAGGTGTGGTATAGAAACCAGCAGCAGGAGCCATCATAATGGTCTCACCCTCGTACTGGAACTCTTCAAGGCACCAACGGCAGAACTTCTCGCTATCGTCTACTGGCAACTTTGCAACTGTGTAGAAGGCTCCCATAGGAATTGGTGAGTAGACACCTGGTATGCGGTTTAGTCCGTCGATGAGACACTTACGGCGCTCCACGTACTCTTCGTAAACATCGCGGTAGTAGTCTTCGGGCGCATCAAGCGATGCGTCGGCTACAATCTGACCCAAGAGTGGAGGAGAAAGACGTGCTTGACACAACTTCATTACGGCTGCACGCACCTGCGAATTCTTTGTAATCAAGGCTCCGATGCGGATACCGCACTCGCTATAACGCTTCGACACAGAGTCGATGAGTATCACATTATCTTCGATACCTTCCAAGTGGCAGGCAGAGATGTAAGGTGAACCAGTGTAGATGTATTCGCGATAGACTTCATCTGAGAACAGATAGAGGTCGTATTTCTTCACCAAGTCGCGAATCTGATTCATCTCGCGACGTGTATAGAGATAGCCCGTAGGGTTGTTTGGGTTACAAATCAAGATGGCACGTGTGCGCTCGTTGATGAGTTCCTCAAACTTCTCCACCTTAGGCAACGAGAAGCCTTCCTCTATTGTTGTTGCGATAGTTCTAATCTTTGCGCCAGCCGAGATTGCAAAAGCCATATAGTTGGCGTAGGCTGGTTCCGGAATAATAATTTCATCGCCCGGATTTAGACACGACATGAATGCAAAGAGTACTGCCTCTGAACCACCTGCTGTAATGATGATGTCATCAGGCGATACATTAATATTAAAACGCTTATAATATCCGGTCAGTCTCTCGCGATATGAATAATAACCTTGTGACGGAGAGTATTCGAGCACACTGCGGTCGATGTGTTTCAATGCGTCAAGTCCTACTTCTGGAGTAGGAAGGTCGGGCTGTCCGATATTGAGGTGATAGACTTTCACACCACGTTTTTTGGCGTCTACTGCCAAAGGCGCTAATTTGCGAATCGGCGATTCGGGCATTTCAAGTCCTCGTGTTGAAATTTCTGGCATTTGCGTTTATTTTATGTTATACTTTTTCTTACTGCTTAATGCAAAGTTACGACAAATAGGAGTAAGTGCAAAATTTTTAACCTAAAAATTCCAATATTAACCCAGCAAATGGTAAACTCCTCCTGCATATAGCTTGATAACACCTTTCAATTCGAGGCTGAATAATAGTGCAGAGATGTTGCCAATCGGCAATCCTGTTTGTACAGCGATGATATTCAGCTGCAAGTCGTTGTTACGTTGAAGAAGTTCGACAATACGTGTCTCTTCTGCGGTCAGTTCGGGGAATAGTTGGCGTTCGATACCTTTTGCTCGTGCTTCCTTTACTTGGTTGTCTTGTTCCCAACCCATTGCTTTAACAAAGTCCTCTGCGCAGGTGATGAGTGCTGCTTTATTGTCTCTAATCAGGTTGTTGCAGCCTTCGCTATATGTTGAGTTTACATTGCCCGGAAAGGTGAATACATCGCGAGCATAGCTTTGTGCAATGTCTGCAGTGATGAGACTTCCGCCACGTGCCGCACTCTCCACCACGATTGTAGCGTCGGAAATGCCTGCCACAATGCGGTTGCGTCTCACGAAGTTCATCTTGTCGGGGTTCGTGTTTGTAAGAAATTCCGTCAGAAGTCCGCCATGCGAGAGCATATCTTTAGCTGTGTCTCTGTGGGCAGAAGGGTATAACATATCCAGACCATGAGCCAAAACGCCAATAGTGTCAAAACTATTTCTCAGAGCGTTTCGGTGAGCGCAGATGTCAACCCCATAGGCTAATCCGCTTACGATGAGCACATCAGGACACAACTCTTTTAGGTCTTGGCAAAATTTTGTAAGGATGTCTTGGCCGTATGCTGTGCAATGACGTGTACCTACAATAGACACAATGCGACGTTGGTTGAGGTCAGCGTTGCCGCGATAGAAAAGCACAATAGGCGCATCATCGCTGTCGCGTAGACGTTCTGGATAATCGTCACATGACATCGTCAATGGACGAATGGCATGTGCGTTATCAAATTCTAATTCAGCCTCTGCACGATGCAAGGCTTCGGAAACATCGCTTAGTGCATGAACTAATCTTGGAGAAGCATCGCTGATAACATCCTTAATGTTATTGCGATTCTCCATGATAGCTGTTGCCGAACCAAGCTTGCGATATAGTTGTAAGCATGTGGCAATGTTGAAATAGCTAATGCGGGTCAACGCTATAGCGTAGAGGGTTTCCTGTGAAAAAGACATTTTTATATCCTTATATTATTATGCGTGCAATAATATGGTTTATGATATTATTGCACGCAATATATAATCATGCATGTACTATTGCCATGCGTGCATCTCGCCGAGGAAGAAGAGTAGTGAGTAACCGAGCACCAAACCTATGATACCCATTGTCAAACCAATCTTCATCATCTCGTTCTGTTTTACTAAGCCTGTTGAGTGAGCAATGGCATTTGGAGGTGTAGATATAGGCAGTGTCATCGCTACAGATGCTGCTACAGCTATACCGATGAGTACAGTCGGTGTACCACCGATGCTCTCGAGTGAGTCGCCCATACCCTTACATACAACAGCGAGGATAGGCACGAGGAGTGCTGCTGTTGCGGTGTTTGAGATGAAGTTTGAGAGAAGGTAGCAGATAATACCTGAAGCAAGCAGGATAACTACCGGCGACCATGAGCTGAACGGAATGCTCTTGATAACATTTTCTGCGAGACCCGACTCGTTGAGTGCAAGTCCGAGTGCGAAACCACCGGCTACCATCCAGATAACACTCCAGTTGATTTCTTCCAAGTCGCGTGCTTTGATGACACCCGTGAATGCGAACACAACGATTGGCACCATGGCTACCGTGTTTGCACCTACACCGGTCCAGCGGTCGCAGATCCACAACAATACAGTAACGATGAATGTTCCGGCAACTACCATTGTGCGCCAGTTGTGCTGCACTTCGCCTTCTATCTCAAGTTCGATGGTCTTCTTCTTGAACGGGAAGAACTTCTTCAATAAGAACCAACCAATAAGAAGCAATATCACGGTGAGTGGAAGCATATACATCATCCATTCGCCGAAGCCAATACCAAGGTTCAGACCTGTTGGTGAGTTCAAATATTTCAGTGCGATAGCGTTAGGAGGTGTGCCGATAGGAGTGCCCATACCACCGATGTTGGCAGCCACGGGGATAGAGAGTGTCAAAGCAACTCGTCCTTTACCTTCGGGGGGAAGTGCCTTGAATACTGGGGCAAGGAAGGTGAGCATCATCGCTGCTGTAGCGGTGTTGCTGACGAACATAGAGAATACACCAGTGATGAGGATGAAACCGAGGAGTACGTTCTCGCTCTTATTGCCGAAAGGTTTGAGCAATGTACGTGCTAAGAGCACATCAAGTCCTGACTTCGTTGCTGCGATAGCAAGTATGAAGCCACCGAGGAAGAGGATGATGATAGGGTCGGCAAATGTAGCCATTAGTGCGCTGTGGTCAAGCAGTTCTTCTTTTTCAATGCCTGATCGGAAGAAGTGGAACGCATTGTCTGATGTTGTGAAAAGCAGTAAGCCGATGAGCGACACGGATGTTGCCCAAGGCGAAATGGCTTCTGTCACCCACAGTATTGTTGCCAATGCGAACACGGCAATAATGCGTTGCTGGATAACGGTGAGACCTTCGATTCCGAAACTGCTTGTCGGCAGATTCCATAACACAATTGTTACAAGAACTGCTAAAGCAAAGAGTAGGGCGTTTTTCTTGCTAAAGTCTCCTTTAAGGAGATTTCTCTTTTCTGTTGCCATAAAGTTTTTTGTCGGTTAGGTTAATTTATTAAGTTATTAGTTATTTCGCAAAGTTAAGCAAAATAAATTCTCTACCAAAACTTTTCGAAAGTTTTTAATACAAAAAGCCGCTCCATATATGATGGAACGGCTTTTATAAGTGTTCAAATTAGTCGTTATTGAATTTCTCACGCGCCTTTCTTAAAATCTCAGACACGCTTGCAACCTTCTTAGTCGATTTTTGCCATTGTTGCTTACGCTCTTCGTAGTCGCGTCGTTGGCGTTCAAGAAAATTGTCTGCCATTGGCGTGTTTATTTGAATTTGCTATAGATGACAGTGATGTTTATAGCTCCATTGCGATTGTTACTACCGCCGACCAGTTTTGTACTTGCAATTGACATATCGTGGGTTATGTTTGTCAGCTCACCCGATGTGTTTTTTGTAACAGTAACTGGTATTATCACCACCTTATTCCAATCTTTTTTTGAGCGATTTTCGCCCATATAGCGCACTAAGCTACCTATATTGTTGAAGGTGTACTGGTTCGTCGTGCTGCTATATGTAGCAAGGAACGATGTTTTATAGTTTGCCACCTGCTTGTTCTCGAAAAAGCTATACATCTCTGCCTTCGGAATCATCAGCAACGTAGTAGGTGCATTCAGCGCATAATCGCCATTTGCGATTGGATTGATACGTGTCAAACTGACCTTTGCGGTGTTGATTGTATCGTTTTCATGTCCTCGCAATATGTCGTCTACAGGGATTGTCATTTCGGTGAATATGCCTGCAGGCGATTTTATGTATGTGCATGTGTCCTCTTCTGCGAGTCGCTTGATAGCGGCTTTGTCGTTGATGATATTCGTTGTTTGCAACACTTCCTCTGTGCCGGGGAATGAAGCCGAAGAGATAATGACTGTATCTCGTTTGGTGCCGTCTGAGTTTGTTGTGGTTGTCTTGTGTCTGAAGTAGACATTCAACTGGCTCAGATATATGTGCGCCATAGCTCCAAGTCCGCTTTGAGTCTTAAAGTAGAAGCCTGGTGTAACCTTATTTATAAAGGTGTAGGCATCCTTAAAGTCCTCTTTGTGGTCATAGAACTGATTGATAAGCTCTGTACCGAACGAATCGTTAAGCGGAATACATATTGACTTGATGTAGTCTGAACCTTTGCGTACTGATGCGTCTACATTTAGGTCTGTAAGCGTGTAGACCTTATTGACAGCAGTGCTTTCGTCCACAAATCCTTCCTTCTTTGGGTCAAAGTTCGAATAGTAGACCTTTTCGGGGATGGGCGCAGACAATTCGTAAGCTGTCAATTTCATAGGTGCTAATGAGTCGCCATAGAATTCCTTGTAGTAAAGGCGTATGTCGCAAGAATCTGCTTTGATTTGTCCTTTGTTGGCAATCTTTATGCTATCCTTGTTCGGAAAATCAAAACCTTCGGGCATGTAGAACTGTGTCATAAAGTCGCTGCTGAGGTATGCACCTGTTTCCGGATCACGCACCTTACCAATGTAGCTGGTGTATGTTCTTGCCAAAACTGAGTCTGCAACAATTGAGCGTGTTTTCACTTCAAAGGTATCAGTAACTATATTCAAGTTGTCGCTACCATCAATGAGCGTACCACTGCCGATGTCGCCAGTGGTATCGTCACACGATGTGAATATTAAGGTGGCAAGCATGAGACTTGCCAAATATTTTAGCTTCATATTCAAAATTGATTAATTTGAATTCTCCACTCTACAGCTTCTCGTAGAAATCTCTGTAGGCTTCAGTATAGTTTTCTCCTGGATATTTTAATATTGGCAGGCCCTTGCTCTCGGCATATGCCATCAATTCTGGATTGGAGTTTTCTTCTGCTTCAATTACGGCATCGCTATTATCTATCGCCAACTTGCAGAACTCCATAAAATCGAAGTCGTCCTTGTAGTCACTAAGACTATCTACAGTGATGTTTTTGAACTCAAGGCAATTTTTGAAGTTGTCTCCGATGTTCTTAGACAAACCATCCTTGAATATTGATGTAACAATTTTGGTGTCGGTGAAGGTCGGTTCGTCGTTGTATGCAGCTTTGACGAAAAGTGGTACGATGTATGACATCCAACCCTGACAATGTATTATTTCTGACGACCATCTGAGCTTCTTTACAGTTTCCAGTACGCCACGTGCGAAGAAAATAGCTCTCTCGCCGTTGTCGTCGTATTCCTCACCATTCTCGTCAAGAGCCATCTTACGCTTCATAAAGTAGTCGTCGTTATCGATGAAATACACCTGAAGGCGTGTTTGTGGGATAGACGCAACCTTGATTATCAGCGGATGATCGGTGTCGTCGATGACAAGGTTCATTCCTGAAAGGCGGATTACCTCATGAAGTTGTCCTCTGCGCTCGTTGATATTTCCCCATTTGGGCATGAACGTGCGAATTTCAAAACCTTCTTCCTGCATTTTGGTTGGAAGGTCTCTTCCCATGATTGAGAGTGCTGTTTCGGGAACATACGGAGCAATCTCCTGATTGATAAAAAGTACTTTCTTTGCCATGCTTTGATATTTAATATGTGCGTAGTTTGCGTTACTTATGGTTTTGTTCGTCAAAGTGTACGCATAAGCACAACTGCAAAGTTACAAAAAAAAACTCAGAAAACGCTTGCTTTCTTTGCTTTACCCCATTTATGAGCTTGTTTTTTTAATGTAATTCTTTCTTATTAAGAATTTATTGCACAATAAGTTGTGTTTTTAGGAAGAATGTGAGTGGGGTGGTTGTTGTGGTTGAAGCAATATGGTTATAAAACAATAAATCCCAAGAACTGGTGCTCTTGGGATTTATATGTGTCTTGTGACGGAATTTTCGTTGATTAAGCCTCAGCTGGAGCTTCCTCTGTAGCCTCTGCGTTAGCAGCAGCCTCTGCTTCTGCCTTTGCAGCAGCCTCAGCAGCCTTCTTCTCAGCTACCTTCTGAGCGATAGCCTCGTTGAGCTTCTTCTCTGCCTCGAGCTCCTTAGCAGCAGCCTCTGCCTTAGCCTTAGCCTCGTTCTCGCGTACGGTGTCCAAGCCCTTCTGCTTGTCTGCCTTCCATGCGTCGAACTTCTTCTGTGCTGTAGCCTCATCGAATGCGCCCTTCTTAACGCCACCGCGGAGGTGCTTCATAAGATAAACGCCCTCGCCCTTGAGGATGTTGTGAGCTGTTGCTGTTGGCTGTGCGCCTGTCTCTACCCAATAGAGTGCACGGTCGAAATCCAAATCTACAGTAGCAGGATTGGTGTTAGGGTTGTAAGTACCAATCTTCTCAGTAAATCTACCATCACGTGGTGCTCTTGCGTCAGCGATTACGATACGATAAAAAGCGTAGCTCTTACGACCGCCGCGCTGAAGTCTGATTTTTGTTGCCATTGTTTAAAATTTAATTTTAATTTGTGGTTTGAATTATGCTACTATCTCGTAATAGCGACTGCAAAGGTACTAAGTTTATTTTGAATGTCGAAATGTTTTTCTGCTTATTTTCGTTCTAAACAGCAGATAATAGCCTCTTTTACAAGAAAAAAGGATACATAGTCTCGCTTTTTGTGCGAAATGCTACATATCCTTTCTTCTTATGGTGTTACTTTTCGTTCTTTTCTACTTTGTTTCTATCTCTTCTTTCATATCGATAAACTGGCGTTTGTTGTCGTAGAATTCGTACTGCAGGAACGCAAGTTTCTGTGATGGAACGATATGTACGCCCAATCCGTATTTCATCTGCCACTTTCTCTTCAACGAGACGAGTCCCTTGTTGATGTAGGCAGCCACGTATGGGTGTACGTGAAGATAGAATGTCTTTATTCCAATCTTGTTGACAAGCCTGTCAATCTTACTTTCCAGTTGGTCGGTGAAAATAATGCTCGACTTAATCTTTCCCTTTCCGAAGCAGGTGGGGCATATCTCTTCCACATTCACATCCATAGCAGGACGGACACGTTGGCGCGTAATCTGCATTAGTCCGAACTTACTTAGGGGTAGAATATTGTGGCGAGCGCGGTCTTTCTGCATGTTTTTGCACATACGCTCGTAGAGCAGTTGGCGGTCTTCGGCGAGGTTCATGTCGATAAAGTCGACCACGATGATGCCTCCCATATCGCGCAGGCGCAGTTGGCGTGCCAACTCATCGGCTGCTCCGAGGTTTACGTCGAGAGCATTTGCTTCTTGACCGTTGTCCGAATGTGAGCGGTTGCCGCTATTCACGTCTACAACGTGCAGTGCTTCTGTGTGTTCAATAATCAGGTAAGCACCATGTTTGTAGTTGACGGTTTTGCCGAAGCTGGATTTAATTTGCTTCGTGACGTTGAAATTGTCGAAGATGGGAACTGTTCCTGTGTATAACTTAACGATGTTTGCTTTCTCTGGGGCGATGAGTGAAACATAGTTTTTTACTTCATGGAAAACATTTTCGTCGTTGACGTATATGTTTTCGTAGGTTGGATTGAACAAATCTCTTAATAGGGCTACAGCTCTACCTGTCTCTTCGAAGATCAACTGTGGACGTTTTTGGGTTTTCTGCACCTTTATGAGTGCGTCCTCCCATCTTTTTGTCAGAACTTTGAGTTCTGCATCCAGCTCTGCTACGCGTTTACCCTCAGCTACCGTTCTCACAATAACACCGCAATTCTTTGGCTTGATGCTATTGATGAGTTGCTTTAGTCGTGCGCGCTCTTCTCCGCTTTTGATTTTTGTCGATACCGAAACTTTATCGCCGAAAGGCATGAGTACTAAGTAGCGTCCTGCGAAGCTAAGTTCGCCCGTGAGTCGTGGACCCTTTGTTGATATCGGTTCTTTCACGATCTGAACCAACACCTCTTGTCCTACTGTTAGTGTGCTCTGTACGCTTCCGTCCTTTCTGAGGTCGGGCTGCTTTGTAGCCTTGGCAAAAGGATAAAGTTTCTTTCTGTCACTTTGTACCTGTCTGAGGTACTTCTCGTAAGAATTGAATTGGTTGCCTAAATCAAGATAATGGAGAAAGGCATCACGTTCGTAGCCCACGTCAACAAAACTTGCGTTCAGTCCAGGCATGAGCTTCTTTACTTTTGCAACATAGATGTTTCCAACAGAGAATGAAACAGACCTTGGCTCAGTCTGATATTCCACGAGTCGCTTGTCTTCAAGCAACGCGATGGAGATTTCATTCTGTTGTACATCGATTACAACTTCGCTGGTCATTTCTCTTTTGTTTTTCTAATTTAGGAACTTTCTTTAAATAATGATATAAAAGCATGGGGGCGCATCAAAATTATTGCTGATGCAATGGGTTTTTGACGCGCCCCCATATCGGAACTGACCCTTATGGGCAGGCTTTCTTACTTGCTCTTATGTCTGTTCTTGCGTAATCTCTTTTTACGCTTGTGAGTAGCCATCTTGTGTCCCTTTTTTTTCTTTCCGTTTGGCATAGCTTTAAATTTTTATTGTTTAATATTAATATTAATGATATATTCTCTTTTTGTTCAAATGAATGTGGGTCAATCCTTACTTCTCCATTGTGGCGTTCTTCATCTCCTCAATGAAGCACTTCGCCGGTTTGAAGCTTGGCTGGTCGTGTGCGCCGATTTTCATTGTTGTCTTCTTGAGTATGTTTCTCGCTGTTTTAGCGGCGCGATGCTTAACGATGAAACTTCCAAATCCACGCAGGTACACATTCTCTTTCTCTGTCAACAAACTGTTTTTGATATTTTCCATGAAGCTTTCTACGACTACTGATACGTCTTTTTTCTGTAATCCGGTGCTTTCTGCAATCTTGTTGATGATATCTGCTTTAGTCATTTGAATGTATTATATTATTATTTCTTTTGTTATTACCTTTTTCTAAGGACGTGCAAAGATACAAGTTTTTCGTGTTATACGAAAATTTCTTAGTAACTTTTTTGTGTTATATCATAATATTTGCCCTCCGAACTCATTAATTTTCACGTTGTTAAGCATCGGATGGTGGGTGGGGTAGGGCTAATTGTCGAAAACTACAACTTTGTTTCGGGCACAATGGCGAAGAATTCGGCATCTTCAGCTGTGCGGTTTTCTGCGCTGTGGGTGTGTCCGCATGGGCAGTAGTGAACATCTCCGGCGTGCACGGTCTCTTCTGTTCCGTCGCATACGAAGGTGATTTCACCTTTTATTATATACATCACCTCGCAGTTGCCTTCGTGTGTGTGCATACCAATCGAGCTACCAGCGGTCAGTGTGTTACGCATTATCTTCACTTTACCATCGTCGGCAGCGCGCATGATAAGTGTGCCGTTGCCACCTTTGAAGTTCTCGACTACCTTTTCTTCTGTTTTCTCAAAATCGATAATCATATTGTACCTCCTTTTTTAGAATTATTATGCATGATGTTTTGCTTGCTTTTTCTTTATGAGCACGTTTAGCGAGCATATTATCGTTGCTACGACGAGTAGTCCCAATGCTATTTCTTCGGCTGATTTCACGGCTGTTGTTAGCTGCCATCCGGCTGCAATGCCGAGGAACAATCCTCCGTCGCTTGAGAGGAAGTAGGTACTTTCGGCTGTAGAGCGTTGACAGTGGTCGCAGCTACCGAGCAGTTTGTAGAGTTGCTCTGACGAGCTGAGTGCTATGCCGAAGCCGAAGAGCATGGGCTTTAGGGTGCTATCCAGAATGTCGTCGTGTGCGAACATTGTGAGAATAGCTATTATCGCCAATGTGTTTCCTACGGCAGAAGCGAAGCGTGCGTTCTTTATGGCTGGTATGTGTAGCGCACATGCTGCCAAGAAGAAGCCTACCATCACCGATGTGCAGAACTCTATCGTTAGGCGTGTGGTCATCACTATGCCGAGTGAGGCGGTGATAAGTGCTATCACAAGTGCTATTGTTGCGCCACGTGGCAGGAAGAAACGGTCGATAGAAACTAAATGCACACCTTCTTCTGGTGCACGGAATGGGAACTTTACGCACATCACGAGCACGGCTGAAGCGAGCGACATGGCTGCTCCAACGATGTAGAACAGTGAGCCACGTAACTCTTCGCGCAATAGTAAGGCGAGTATCGGACCTATTATCACCGTTAGGCGTGCTATCTGTATAGCCGTGTAGTTGGCATCGGTGCGATGACACGATTCTGTTTTGTCTATCAGGAGCGTACACGAGAGCACACGCTTGGCTGTGCCGAAAACAGCTCCGCTTGCGAAGCAGATTGCTAATAGTGTGTATTCTTCTATCTCGCGCACTATCGGTTGCTCTTGAAATTCAAAAGCAGAGAGTCCGAGAATTGTAGCACCGAGGCATATTGCCGATACGAGGAACACCTTGTTGCGTCGGTAGTTTTGTATTAACCAACTACCGAAAAAGCCTGATATACAGACTCCTATAATGAAAGTGACGATTGTGAAACTTGCTAAACTACTACTTGCGTGCTCCTCAGTTGTGAGGCGGAACGGTAGTAGCGGTATTGTCATGTAGCACGATATGCACAACAATAGCTCGGCTATTGTGAGCAGCGTGAATTCGCGGTTCCACAATCGGTTGTAAGTGGGTGTGTATTGAGTGTCCATGTCTTAGTATGACTCGTTCTCGTTAGGGAAGTCCGACGATTTTACGTCTGCTACATATTTGCCTACGGCGTCGGTTATGATAGAGTGTAGGTCGGCGTACTGGCGCAAGAACTTCGGCTTGAAACCTTTGTTCATGCCGAGCATATCTGCATATACAAGCACTTGTCCATCGCACTTATTGCCTGCTCCGATGCCAATAATCGGGCATTTTATGATTGCGCTTACTTTCTCTGCAAGGTTTGCAGGTATCTTTTCAAGTACAATGCTGAAGCATCCAGCTGCCTCAAGTGCCTTTGCGTCAGCGATGAGTTTCTCGGCTTCTGCTTCTTCCTTTGCGCGCAAACCGTAACCGCCAAACTGGTGAACGCTCTGCGGTGTTAGTCCGAGGTGTCCGCATACGGGGATGCCTGCAGCTACAATCTTGCTGACCATAGGGGCTATCTCTGCTCCGCCTTCGAGCTTTACGCCGTCTACGCCTGCCTCTTTCATGATGCGCACGGCGTTGCGTATGCCGTCTTCTTCTGAAATCTGGTAGCTACCGAAGGGCATGTCGCACACTACGAAGGCGTGTTCTGCGGCGCGAGCCACGGCGCGAGCGTGGAAAATCATCTCGTCAACGGTGATAGGGAGTGTTGTAGCGTTACCGTGCATCACGTTCGATGCAGAGTCGCCTACAAGTATGGTGTCGATACCTGCTTGGTCGAGGAGGGATGCAGTGGTGTAATCGTAGGCTGTGAGCCATGAGATTTTCTCACCACATTTCTTCATTTCAAAAAACAGGGGTGCAGTTACTTTCTTCTTACTTGAGCTTAAATATTCTGCCATTTCTAAATGTTGTTATATTTCAAATATCGGGCAAAATTACAACATTTTGTGTAAATGGCAAAGCGAACACCGCTTTATCTGCACTTTTTGTACCATTCGTTGAGGTTTGCGCGTGGCACTCCGAGACGCACCATAGCATCCAAGTCCTCACGTGCCTCCTTCTTTCGGTTGGTCAGAAGGCGTATGTTTGCGCGGTTTAGGCGGTAGTCGGTGTTTGTCGGCTGTAGCTCTATGGCGCGCGAAAAATCATATTCTGCCGGTGTGTACATCTTGCGTTCCAACTCTATTCCGCCGCGTGCAGCGTATGCCACGGCGTTGTTCGGGTGCTGCGCCACCAGCATGTTTATCTGGTTGAACGCTTCAGTCGGTCGGTTGTCCTTTTGGTTGAGCAGCGCAAGTCCAAGCATAGCCTCAAAATGTCCGGGCACGATGCGCAGCAGGTTCTCGTAGTCGAGGCGTGCAAACTTGTATCTGCCCTGGCGTTCGTTCACGTATGCGCGGTAGAATAGGGCGGCAATGTTGCGCTCGTCGCATTTCAGCACAAAGTCGTACTCCTCCTGGGCGTATCGCCATTGTTCGAGTTCGATGTTCCAAGCCGCCTTCTTCATGCGTAGCTCAAGCGAGTCGGGGTGGAACGCCAATACCTGCACCGCTGCCGAAAGACTGTCGCGCAGATCGGAGCGTGTCTGTGCGGTGGTGTTGTGTGTGATTGCAATATCCAGTATAAGTGTTATAATCAGTTTTCTCATATACATATATAATAATGTGTGTATTATCGGTCTCCGGTTACAGACCTTTTGGAGCGTTTGCGCCAAGGCTTCGGGAAACTCGCTGCGAAATTATACAGAATAATTCATGCGTGCAAGTTTTTTATACATTGTTGTTTTGTTGTGTAAAATAATTAAGTTTATTTGTCGTTTCTTCGGTTTCTTGCATCGTGCTCCGTCCGCCGCCCGATCAGATTGCGTCCGCCGCCCGATCAGATTGCGTCCGCTGTCCGATCAGATTGCGTCCGCTGTCCGATTAGATTGCGTCCGCTGCACGATGACTTTTCTTGATGTTTTAGGGGAAAAACACTAAGCGTTTATAGGGTAAATCCTATGCTCTTATATGAAAAATCCCTTGCTTTTATGTTTTCTTTGGCGTAATTTTGCAACATCGAAAAACAATAGTTAATAACTTAACAGCTTACGATTATGAAAAGATTAGTATTGACACTCGCCGTAGCTCTCGTAACGGCACTCTCAGCAAGCGCACAGCGACTCGCCAATATTCAGGTGGAGGCACGTTTTATAACCGACAAGATGGTTCTCGAACTGGGACTCTCAAACGTGCAGCGCAACAACATCATGCAGCTCAACCTCAGCTATCTCGATGCCATTAACAGCTATCGCGACATAAACGGCAAGGCATGGAAGCACCGCAACAAGGAGTTGCGCAGAATGATGAGCGACCGCCAATGGAAACGCTACAAGGAGTCTTATTACTTCTATCAGCCTATCGACTGGCGCAGCAACGCTTACGTACACAATATCTATGCAAAATATCCGAACAGAGTGGTTGTCGTACACGAGTCGAAGCCCTGTAAGCACCATAAGCACTACAAGTCGTGCAAGCCATGCAAGCATCATAAGTATGACAAGCATGACAAGCACCATAAGCATGACAAACACCATAAGCATGACAAACACCATAAGCACGACAAACATCATAAGCACGACAAGCATCGTAAATACGATAAGGACGACCGGTATGAGAAGCACCCGTTCGGAAGCCGCCGTTAGTGGCATCAGTGACAATCAAGTGTTGCTGAGATGTTCCGCTTCCGCAATATGAGGTGCGGTTAGTGTAAGAATTGTTAAAAGAACACACGAAACAACTCTTGGTTTATACATAATAATTAACTTTGAATTTTTAATGGCGCAGAGTGGCGTAAGTCCTCTGCGTTTTAATGTAAGTATGAACCAATAATCTTGTAATATATGACTTGTTTCAAAGGTCAGTTTCTTCTGACTGCCACTGTCGTAACTCCATTATTGTTCGTAGCGACCGAGACAACAGCCCAGACCGTAAAGCGTTTCGTGGTGAAGGGTGTAGTGGCTGATGCCGCTACTAAGGAAGGCGAGCAGTACGCCACCATGAAAATCACATCGCAAACCGACTCTACATCCACCGCCGCACTCGCCGTGTCGGAGGCTGACGGCTCCTTCAGCATGACTCTGAAGAAGGCGGGCAGCTATCGCCTCTTTGTCAACGCAATGGGCAAGCAGCCCATCGTGCGCAACTTTGTTGTGTCTGATAGCGAACCCGTAGCCGCGCTCGACACATTGTTTATAAAGGAGGCTTCGCACGTGCTGGGCGCTGTGGAGATAGTGGCGCAGAAGCCGCTCGTGAAAGCCGACATCGACAAAATTACGTACGACATAGAGGAGGACCCCGACTCGAAGACCAACAATATATTGGAGATGCTGCGCAAGGTGCCGATGGTGACGGTAGACGGCGACGGCAATATCAAGGTGAACGGCAGCTCGGGTTTTAAGGTGTACGTCAACGGACGACCCAACAACATGATGTCGAAGAACCCGAAGGAGGTGCTGAAGAGTATGCCGGCATCTTCGATAAAGAAGATAGAGGTGATAACCAACCCCGGTCCGAAGTACGACGCGGAGGGCGTGGGTGGCATCCTTAACATCGTGACCGTGGGCAAGGGCATCGAGGGTTACACCGTTACGACGAACGCCGGTGTGTCGAACACTGATACTGATGCCAGTGTGTATGCTACGGTGAAGCAGGGCAAGTTCACCGTCAGTGGAACCTACTCGTACAACTACTACGATATGCGTAATATGCATAGCGACTTTAGCAGTCTGTTCACGGGTGACCCTGCCACGCCTTCTGCTTCTGACCGCTATGCTACGAGCGACAGCCGTTCGTATAACCACTCGCATTCGGGCAACTTCGAGGCGAGCTACGATGTGGACACGCTGCGACTCGTCACAGCCTCGTTCGGCATTTGGACCAATCGGTCGCATTCGCACAGCCTGTCAAGAAGCAACGCCATGTCGCCCCTGTCTGGCGCAACGCTCTATTCGTATGCCAATGGCGGGCGCAGCGTCTCTGACAATATGTATCTCTATGGCAACCTCGACTATCAGCGCCTGTTCAAGCTGAAAGGTCGTATGCTCACCTTCTCCTACAAGATAAACGGGGGCACCAATGGCGGCGACAACTATTCGTCTTATGATGTGGCTGAAGCTACCGACGAGTGGCTGCCGCTCGTGAAGCGCTTGTCTGACGAGCATACTGAAAGCAGCGGACGAAGTATGGAGCACACGTTGCAGGTAGACTATACCACGCCTATCGGCAAGGCGCACAACGTGGAGGTAGGTGCAAAATACATATTGCGCGACAACCGTTCGGACGACGACCGCTATGTGCGTCAGAACGGAACCGACGGCGAATACACGTTCGACGAACAGTATTCGTCGCACTATCGTCACGAGAACGACATCCTCGCCGCTTACTTGGGCTACGGCTTAAGATTAGGCAATCTGTCGGGACGACTCGGCGCACGCTATGAGCATACGTTCCAGAAGATAAAGTATGAGTTAGGCGAGGGCGAAAACTTCTCTACCGGGTTCGACGATGTGGTGCCGTCGGCAAGCGTGGGCTACCGCATAAACGACGAGAACAATCTGCGATTCGGCTACAATATGCGCATATACCGACCGGGCATCTGGTCGCTCAATCCGTATCTCAACCAGACTAACCCCGAAGCGCTACAGCAGGGCAACCCTAATCTGGTGAGCGAGAAGAATCACAACGTGCAATTGACCTACAGCTACTTTGCTGCTAAGTTCTCCGTTAGTTGCACCATGCGCTACAGCTTCACGAACAACAATATTTCAAGCGTTACGTCGCTCGTGGAGGACAACACTATCGAGAGCGTGAAGAATCCTATGGGCAAACTCGTCAGCTACACTACGTACCGCAACATCGGACGCACACAGACCGCGTCGCTGTCGAGCTACGTCAATTGGAACATCTTCAAGAATACACGCTTAACCATGAACCTCTGGGGCGACTATTCCGACTACAACGACCGTCAGCAGCTGCACAACTATGGCTATTACGGTTCGGCGTATGTAGGCGTGCAGCAGACGCTGCCTAAGAATTGGAGAGTGAATTTAGGTTTATATGGCTGTACAAGTAATCCTGGTCTTCAATCGAAGACAGAGGGTAGGTACAACTATAACTTGAATGTGCAGAAGTCGTTCCTCAGGGATAGGCTCAACTTCAACTTGTATGCAAGTAATTTCCTTGATGCAAAGCGCCATTATAAATCGACTGTCACTGGTGCGAACTTCATAACGCGTAGCGACTCGTCGTATAATCCGTGTAGCGTCGGCATAAACGTAAGTTGGCGCATCGGCGAATTGTCATCGGGTGTAAAGAAGGTGGCACGATCTATCTCTAACGACGACGTTAAAAGCGCGGAAGGTGGTGGAAAGTAAGCCTATTCCACCATCTCGCGTCTCTTAGTCTCTTTCAGGCGTTGTTCCACTTCGTCGGGCGACACCGTGCCGGTTATCAAGCTTTTCACCCACACGCTGAGGGCGAAGCAGACAATGGTGATAACCGCACTCACAATCCATTTGAGCAGCTCGTTCTGCAGCGGCACGTTGTTTATAGACACGATGCCTGCCACCACGGGTATACCAAACAGAATGAGGTCGGCACCGGAGTGTATCTTGAAATTCTCTTTCGCATGGCGATACTCGTCGTTTTTCTCGAGTATCGTCATGCGATTTTCTTTCCAATAAGTATCAAATTCCTTGTCAGTCATGCTGTTATACTTTAGTCATGTGATAGCCAAGGCTGCGTAACTCTACGGCAATACCCATCAGATACATCTGGTGAAGCGCCGCTACAAAGGTGCGGAACGCCTCCTTTGAGCCAGCCTCAAGGCGCATACGGCAGAGTTTGTTGTAGGTGCGTGCTGCGCATTCGCCCACCACGTTGTTCACCACTTCGTGCTCTTTAGCATCGAGGCACAGCACCTTCTCGCAGATATAGTCGTCCATGTGGTCGAAGTCGATGCGGTCGCGCAGATAGGCATAGAGGTCGGTCACCTTCGAGTAGGTAGACCATTCCACGTCCCAATACTTTGCGAGTGCCATGCCCACGTACATTATCCAACCGAACGCCACACGCGGATATTCGCCGTTGAACTCGCGTATGGCGTCTGGCATGTAGCTCTGAGCTATTGGCTGCCACAACTCTTCGAGGTCGGGAGCTTCCGGCAGACGCTCATCAATCATATCTACAGAGAGTAGAAACTGATGGAGGTCATCGCGGAAAAGCTGCTCCTTGTCTTCGTTGTTTGTCATGCTCATGTCGGTTTACATCTTGTTGAGAGCCTGCTTGATATCGTCGAGGATATCCTCAGGGTCCTCAATGCCTACAGAGAGACGGATAAGGTCGGGCGCAATGCCTGCCTCGCGCAGCTGCTCTTCGGAGAGCTGACGGTGGGTGTGGCTTGCTGGGTGGAGCACGCATGTGCGAGCGTCAGCCACGTGGGTCACGATGTTAATCATGTCGAGTGAGTCCATGAAGCGGATAGCAGTCTCGCGGTCGCCCTTCAGTCCGAACGCTATTACGCCACAAGAACCGTTGGGCAGATATTTCTGTGCAAGTTCATGGTACTCGTCACCCTGCAGACCGCAGTAGTGTACCCATGCCACACGCTTGTCAGCCTTTAGGAACTCGGCAACACGCTGTGCGTTCTCGCAGTGCTGCTTCATGCGCAGGTGGAGCGATTGCAAGCCGAGGTTGAGGATGAACGAGTTCATCGGAGCTGGGATAGAGCCAAGATCGCGCATGAGCTGAGCCACGAGCTTTGTGATGTAGCCCATCTTGCCGAACGCCTTCACGTAAGTGAGTCCGTGGTAGCTTTCGTCGGGAGTGCAAAGACCTGGGAACTTCTCGGCGTTAGCCATCCAGTCGAAGTTGCCACTGTCTACAACTACGCCGCCGACCTGGCTCGCTGTGCCGTCCATGTACTTTGTTGTACTGTGGGTTACGATGTCTGCGCCCCATTCAAATGGGCGACAGTTGATAGGTGTAGCGAAGGTGTTGTCAACAATGAGAGGTACACCATTCTTGTGAGCGATGCGTGCGAACTTCTCGATGTCGAGCACAGCACAACCAGGGTTGCTGATTGTCTCACCGAATACAACCTTTGTGTTCGGGCGGAATGCCTTCTGTATTTCTTCCTCAGATGCGTTCGGATTAACGAAAGTGCACTCTATGCCGAGCTTCTTCAATGTTACGCCGAAGAGATTGTATGTTCCGCCGTAGATTTCGTTAGATGTTACAATGTGGTCGCCAGCCTCGCAGATGTTGAATACAGCGTAGAAATTGGCAGCCTGACCAGAACTGGTGAGCACTGCGCCTACGCCACCTTCAAGTTGCGCAATCTTATTGGCTACAGCGTCGTTTGTAGGGTTCTGCAATCGTGAGTAGAAATAGCCCTCCTTCTTGAGGTCGAAGAGCATAGCCATTTCCTCTGAATTGTCGTACTTGAATGTAGTACTCTGTATGATTGGTACCTCAATAGGTTCGCCATTCTTTGGCTTGTAACCGCCCTGCACACAAAGTGAAGCGGTGCGAAGTTTCTTTTCCATGTTCTTATTTGTTGATTATAATTAATGTGTGATTTATATATCCTTTTACTTTTTTACTCTTTTACTTTTTTACTTTTATCAGACTTTCATAAGGTTGCTCATCACCATATCGCTAACGAAAAGTCCTTTACGTGTGAGTCGCAGATGGTCGTTGGTGAGCTCGAGAAGTCCGCTGCCGATATCGCTCTTTGCAGAGCACAGAGCATAGTCGCGATACTCAGGTTTCAGACGTTTCAAATCTACGCCTTCGTGGGTTCGCATGGCAGTCGTGATGATGTCGTCGTAGTGAGTGTCGTCGTCAATGCGCTCGCTATCAGATGGCAGTTTGCTACTTCCGACGGTGTCAATATATTCTTTAATGTCAGCAACGTTCCAGCTGCGTGTCAGTAAGTTATACGAGTGGGCAGCTGCTCCAAAACCTAAGTATGGCGTATCGTTCCAATAACTACTGTTGTGTATGGCGCGATAGCCAGGTAAGCAGAAGTTGCTTATCTCGTAATGTTCGTAACCATTGGCTGAAAGCGTGTCCATAAGCATGGTGTACATAGCAAGGCAAGTGTCATCGTCGGCCTGTTTGATTTTGCCGTTTTGAAGCAGCAGATAGAGTGGGGTGCCCTCTTCGTACATCAGACTATATGCTGATATGTGATTTGGACGTAGCTTCAAGGCTGTGTTCAAGTCGTTCTGCCAATCATCTAATGTTTCGTCGGGGAAGCCGAATATAAGGTCGATGCTAATGTTATCAATGCCTGCACGCCGGATTGTCTCAACGGCTTTTACGGCTTGCGCAGCGTTGTGGCGACGACGGATGAAGCGCAGGCGTTCGTCGCTGAAGGTCTGCACGCCAAGACTGATGCGGTTCACACCAAGCGTACGTACCGAGGTGATGAGTTCGGGCGTAACATCGTCTGGATTCATCTCCATCGTTATCTCGCGTGTAGTGCAAGGATAAACCTCTTTTATAGTGTTTATGATGCGTGAGATGTCTTCAGTGGAGAGTGTAGAAGGTGTTCCGCCGCCAATGTAAACAGTATCAATCGTACATTCGTTGTCAGGATAAAGGCTGCGTAACTCATCGCTGCGTATACGCATCTCCTTCAAAAGTGCGTCTACGTAGCGAGTACACCAGTCTTTTGCCGTTGTACTATAAAAGCCGCAGTAGATGCAACGGCTCTCGCAAAATGGTATATGTACGTATATTCCTGCTTTCATTCACTATATAATAAGGTGTACATAGTGTCACACTATGTTTTATGGCTACAAATTTACTAATAAGTTTAAAATTTTGATTAGTTTTTGTGCAATTCTTTTGGAAATACCATATAAATATATAATTTAGTAGACGGATAGACACCCGCCCCAAAGTCAATCCGCCTGAATTTATTATTAACCATTTAAAACCTGAAGAATATGAGGGTCTATCAAACAAATGAGATTAAGAACATTGCCCTTTTAGGCAGTGCGGGTAGCGGCAAGACCACCCTTGCCGAGTCTATGATTTATGGTAGTGGTATTATCAAGCGCCGTGGTACGGTGGAAGCAAAGAACACGGTAAGCGACTACTTCCCGGTAGAACATGAGTATGGATACTCGGTGTTCCCCACAGTGTTCCATGTAGAGTGGAACAACAAGAAACTCAACATTATCGATTGCCCAGGTTCTGACGACTTTATCGGTGGTGCAATCACAGCTCTCAACGTAACCGATCAGGCTGTTATCCTTATTAACGGTCAGTATGGTCCTGAGGTTGGTACACAGAACAACTTCCGTTATACCGAGAAACTTCATAAGCCAGTCATTTTCCTTATCAACCAGTTGGATTCTGATAAGTGCGACTTCGACAATGTCATGGTAAACATGAATGCTATCTACGGCTCTAAGTGTGTTCAGATTCAGTATCCGGTAAGCACAGGTGCAGGCTTTAATGCTATCGTTGATGTGCTCTTGATGAAGATGTACACATGGGGACCAGAAGGTGGTATGCCTACAATCGTTGACATCCCTGCAGAAGAGATGGATAAGGCAATGGAACTCCATAAGCTTCTTGTTGAGGCAGCAGCCGAGAACGATGAGACATTGATGGAGAAGTTCTTTGAGGAAGGAGCTCTTTCTGAGGACGAATTGCGCGAAGGCATCCGCAAGGGACTCGTTACACGTTCTATATTCCCCGTGTTCTGCGTTTGTGCAGGCAAAGATATGGGCGTTCGTCGTTTGATGGAGTTCTTGGGCAATGTAGTACCTTTCGTAAGCGAAATGCCGAAGCTTCACAATACACGTGGTGAGGAAATTGTTGCTGATACAAACGGACCGGAGTCTGTTTACTTCTTCAAGACAGGTTTGGAACCGCATATTGGTGAGGTAAGCTACTTCAAGGTTATGAGCGGCAAGATTAAGTCGGGTGATGACTTGACAAACGCTGATCGTGGCTCAAAGGAGCGTATCGGTCAGATATTCGCTTGTGCTGGTGCGAACAGAATACCAGTGGACGAACTCGTTGCCGGCGATATCGGTTGCACAGTTAAGTTGAAAGATGTAAAGACAGGAAACACCCTCAATGGTAAAGATTGCGAATGGCGCTTTGACTTTATCAAATATCCTAACCCTAAGTTCTCACGTGCAATCAAGGCTGTCAATACAGCAGAAACAGAAAAACTTATGTCGGCATTGCTGCGTATGCATCAGGAGGATCCGACATGGCTCGTCGAGCAGAGCAAGGAGTTGCGTCAGACTATCGTACGTGGTCAGGGCGAATTCCATCTCCGCACATTGAAGTGGCGTCTTGAGAACAATGAGAAACTCGCTATCAAGTTTGAGCCGACACGCATACCTTATCGTGAGACTATCACAAAGATGTCACGCGCTGAGTATCGTCATAAGAAGCAGTCGGGTGGTGCAGGTCAGTTTGGTGAGGTACACCTCATTGTTGAACCGTATGCAGAAGGAATGCCTGATCCTACATCATACAAGATTAACGGACAGGAGTTTAAGATTAATATCAAGGGTCGCGAAGAGATTAACTTGGAATGGGGCGGCAAACTCGTATTCATCAACTCTGTTGTCGGTGGTGCCATCGACGCACGCTTCATGCCTGCTATCCTAAAGGGTATTATGGAGCGCATGGAGCACGGACCATTGACTGGTAGCTATGCACGTGATGTGCGTGTTATCGTTTATGATGGAAAGATGCACCCAGTTGACTCTAATGAACTTTCGTTCATGCTGGCAGCACGCAATGCATTCTCGGCAGCGTTTAAGGAGGCTGGTCCGAAGATTTTGGAGCCTATTTACGATCTCGAGGTTTACGTACCGAGCGACTATATGGGTGACGTGATGTCTGATCTTCAGGGTCGTCGCGCGCTCATTATGGGTATGGATAGTGAGGCTGGCTATCAGAAACTTCAGGCTAAAATACCATTGAAGGAGCTCAGCAACTATTCAATCTCGTTGAGTAGCTTGACAGGTGGTCGTGCTTCGTTCACAACGAAGTTCGCAAGCTATGAGCTTGTTCCGAACGATTTGCAGCAGAAGCTTATTGAGGAGCACGCAGCAGAGGCAGAGGAAGAAGAATAATCGATTATTATTTTATAGCAAAGACCGTTTTTGTACACTTTTGTACAAGGACGGTCTTTTTTGCGTTGTATTAATACAATTTAAAAATGTAATGATTTTTTGCCTCTTTGCCTATTTTACAGTAACTTTGCATTTATGAAGAGGATTTTTTACATACATATATATATCATATTAGGACTGTTTTATTCTTGCCCCGTATTTTCTCAAGACAATCTTGTGCAATGCGAAGACACCTGTGCACATGTGCATGGTATCGATTTGAGTCATTATCAAGGCGAGGTGTTTTGGGAAGTAATAGGCAATAATACAAAAATGGCTTATGTCTATCTAAAGGCTACTGAAGGTGGCGATCGTATAGATCACATGTACGAGCAGAATATTGATTTAGCACATAAGTATGGCTTGAAGGTAGGGTCGTATCATTTTTTCAGACCAAAGACCGAACTCTCAAAGCAGTTAGCAAACTTTAAGACCCAGTGCCGTCCCAGTCAACAAGATCTGATACCGATGATAGATATCGAAGTAAAGCAAGGGATGAGCACAGAGGCATTCCGCGATTCTGTTGCGAAGTTTCTTGTTATGGTAGAAAAGGCTTATCATCAGAAACCTCTTGTGTACACAGGCACCAATTTCTATAACAAATATCTTGTAGGAGTGTTAGATGACTATAAGCTGATGATTGCGCAATACTCTGCAAACGAACCAATATTGGCAGATGATAAAGACTATATGTTATGGCAGTATACTGGTAAGGGATACATCGATGGCATTAAGGGCTATGTAGATAAAAGTCGCTTTATGGGTAGACATAGTTTGCGCGAACTTAAATACCAAAGACGTTGAGAGTGAAAAGTATATAAATGACAGCTGCATCAGTAGATGAAAGTGTTTAATAGAATAATATAATTAATTTAAAATCATGGCAATAATTAAGTGTCCTGAGTGTAATCAGGAAATTAGTGACAAAGCCCCAGTCTGTCCTTCATGTGGAGTACCTATTGCAGGGCATGTTACAACTTGCTCGCAATGTGGGTTTACGTATTTTAATAGCAATGCTGAATGTCCACAATGTCATCATAAAACCACAGTTGATAATACTACAATGTGTGGAGACGAGAGTGATTGTAAAGTCAATCAAAAGGCTTCGGGCTTACGCAATAATCGTATTGTAATAGCAGTTGTGTCATTGGTTGTAGTGGTTCTGGGTGCTGTTTTATACGTTTTCTATAGAAATGCTCAAAGCGATAAGGAGGAGTCTGCGTATGAGTTCGCCCTTTCGAGCAACGACCCCCAAGTGTTGCAAAACTATCTGAATACATACACAGATGCGCCTGAAGCTCATCGCGATTCTATTTCTGCACATTTGGAATATTTTGCACAGCTTGACCGCGATTGGACTAATGTTGTTGTTAGTGGTTCAAAAAGCGACTTTCAACGATACATCGAGCAACATCCAAACTCTCCGTTCTGCCAAGTTGCGCAACACAAGATTGACTCTATTGATTGGTCGAGGGCTGATGCGGCGAACACCCTTGAGGCTGTACAACTCTATTTGGAGCAGCATCCTGATGGTGAGCACTTCGATGAAGCTACAGATAAGATGAAAATGCTTAATGCAAACACGGTGACCCCAGAGGATAAAATACTCGTAGGAACGGTGTTTGATGGATTGTTCCAAAGTCTAAACAACCGAGATGAAAATGGATTGATGAATTCATTCAGTCCGCTGATTGCAAAGTTTCTTGGAAAGGCAAACGCCACACGCAGCGACGTAGTTACGTTTATGCACAAAATCTACAAGAGTGACGTGGCTTCGATGAATTGGATGTCGCTTGAGGATTACGCCATAACGAAAAAGGAAGTAGGCGATCAGCAATATGAGTACACTGTTGTCTTCTCTGGGTTGCAGAAAGTGGAACATACAGACAACAGTTCAAGCGAGACAAGATTTCGTTTTAATGCCAAGGTTAATCCTGATGGCAGAATTACGGAGCTGAATATGACAAAGATTTTAGAATAATTTAAGTGAAAAATAAGTGGCGAAAGGTTATTGTTTCATTTATTATAACTAACTTTGTAATATTAATTAGAAACTTAAATTATTAACAACGTTAACATACATTTATATTATGGGAGACAATAGAGAACTCATAAAGCAGTGTGAGGAAAGAGCACAGCAGTGGCTTACTCCTGCTTTCGACGAGGAAACACGTAACGAGGTGAAGGCAATGCTTGAGGCAGAGGACAAGTCTGCACTTATCGATGCTTTCTATCAGAACCTCGAGTTTGGTACTGGTGGTCTGCGCGGCGTTATGGGTGCTGGTACAAACCGTATGAACAAGTACATCGTTGGCATGGCAACACAGGGCTTTGCTAACTATATATTAAAGGCGTTCCCAGGCGAGGAGAACCTTTCTGTTGTTGTAGGTCACGACTGCCGTAACAATTCTCGTCTCTTTGCTGAGACTGTTGCTGCTATCTTCTCTGCAAACGGCATCAAGGCTTATTTGTTCGAGGGACTCCGTCCTACACCAGAGATTTCATTTGCTATCCGCCAGCTCGGTGCGAAAGCAGGTGTAAACGTAACAGCTTCTCACAACCCGAAGGAATACAATGGCTATAAGGCTTATTGGAGCGATGGTGCTCAGGTATTGGCTCCGCACGATAAGGGTATTATCGACGAGGTTAACAAGGTGACTATTGATGGCGTTAAGTTTGAGGCTAACTGGGATAAGATTAAGATTATTGGTGGCGAGATGGACTACGACTATATGACAGCTGTTCATTCTGCAATGATTGACCAGGATGTTATCAATCGTCAGAAAGACCTGAATATCGTTTATTCTGCAATGCATGGCACCGGTCGTGTTATTGTACCTCTCTGCTTGCGTTCATGGGGCTTTCAGAACATAAATGTTGTTCCGGAGCAGATGGTTGTTGACGGCAACTTCCCAACTGTCGTTTCTCCAAACCCAGAGAATGCAGAAGCAATGACATTAGGTATGAAGCTTGGTACAAAGCTCAATGCCGACTTGGTTGTTGCTACTGACCCCGATGCAGACCGTCTTGCTATCGTTTGCCGTGATGATAAGGGCGAATGGATGATTATCAATGGTAACCAGACTTGCATGATGTTCTGCTATTACATCATTGAGAATAAGAAGAAGCTTGGTAAGCTGAAGCCGACAGACTTCCTTGTTAAGACTATCGTTACAACAGAGGTGATTGCTGAAATCGCTAAGAAGAACAACGTGGAACTTCGCGACTGCTACACTGGCTTCAAATGGATTGCACGTGAGATTGCTATCTCTGAGGGCAAGCAGGACTACATCGGTGGTGGCGAGGAGAGCTTCGGCTTCCTGCCTTACGACAAGGTTCGCGATAAGGACGCTCCAGCTTCAATCTGCCTTATCTGCGAGATCGCTGCTTGGGCTAAGGACCAAGGCAAGACTCTCTACGACCTCTTGATGCAGATTTATCAGGAGTATGGCTTTAGCAAGGAGTTCACAGTGAACGTAGTTCGCCCGGGCAAGACTGGCGCTGACGAAATCAAGCAGATGATGGCTGACTTCCGTGCCAATCCTCCTCAGGAGTTGGGTGGTAGCAAGGTGATTCTCTGGAAGGACTATCAGGCTCTTACTTCTACAAAGGCTGACGGCACTGTAGAGAAGCTCGATATGCCTACAACAAGCAACGTGCTCCAGTGGTTCTGCGACGACAACACTAAGGTTAGCGTTCGCCCATCGGGTACAGAACCTAAGATTAAGTTCTATCTTGAGGTTAAGGATCCGTCGTTCAAGTGCGCTGGTTGCTACGAGCGTTGCAGCAAGGCTGCCGACGAGAAGATTGAGGCAATCAAGAAGTCGCTTCATCTTGACTAATTAAAACACTGCTTCCTCGGAAGTTGCAATTTGAATATATAATAATAGATAAGTCCACTTAAAGATATGGCCAAATTGGACATTCCTTAAGTGGACTTTATTTTTATCTTTCATCTTTTCAATTCAAATCTTCATATTTTATAATGATGAGAAAGACATTAATTTCTATTATTTTTTTGGCTGCTTGTACCTTACATACCACTACGTATGCCAAGGATTATGCTTCAAAAGTGAATACGCTTATAGGTACCGACTATACAGGTAATACTTATCCTGGAGCACAGGTGCCTTTCGGAATGGTGCAGCTAAGTCCAGACAACGGTTTACCCGGATGGGATCGTATTGCTGGTTATTTCTATCCAGATAGTACGATAGCCGGTTTTAGTCATACTCACTTGTTAGGAACGGGTGCTGGCGATTTGTATGATATCTCGTTTATGCCCGTAACGTTGCCGTACAACGAGGCTGAAGAGCCGTTGGGCATACACTCGCGTTTCTCTCACAAGGACGAAACGGCACATGCAGGATATTACCAAGTGCGTCTAACCGACTATGACATTAACGTAGAGCTAACCGCAACGCCCCGGTGTGGAGTTCAGCGCTATACATTCCCTAATGATGGCAAGGAACGCATGGTCATCTTAGATTTGAACAAGGCGATGAACTGGGACGCAACGGTTGACAGCAAGATAAGCGTTGTTGACTCTTTCACCATTGAAGGCTATCGTTATTCGGATGGTTGGGCTCGCAATCAGCGAGTTTGGTTCAGAACACGTTTCTCACAACCTATCAAATCTGTAGAGATTGATAGTAAAGCGTTGAAGAATAATAGGGATGGAGTAGGCTGCATTGCTCGCTTTAAGTTTGCTTCAGAGGGTTTTGACAAACTTGTGGTAACAACAGCTCTTTCGCCAACAAGCCTTGTAGGAGCACAAAAGAACCTGCAGGCAGAAGCAGTGTCTGACGACTTCGACGCAGTGAGAAGACAGGCTGAAAGCCTCTGGAACAAGGAATTGGGTAGGATAGAGATAGAGGGAGGCTCGCAGTCGCAAGAAACAGTTTTCTATACATCACTCTACCACGCCATGTCTGCGCCTACGTTGCTCTGCGATGTTGACGGCAGCTATCTTGGTGCTGATCGTCAGCTGCATAAGGCGAATGGGTGGTTCAACTATGAGACTTGCTCGTTGTGGGATACCTATCGTGCTGCCCATCCGCTTTATGATATCCTAATGCCTACACGTGCCAGCGATATGGTCAATTCGCTCATTGCGTTTAGTAAGGAGAACGGACGTTTGCCAATTTGGAATATGTGGTCGTCGGAGACGGATATGATGATTGGATATCATGCCGCTTCTGTTATTGCTGAAGCTATTCTGAAAGGTGTGCCTAATATCAACAAGGAAGAGGCTTTAGCAGAGTGCGTGAAGACAGCCAACTTAGACGACTATAGAGGTATCGGACTTTATAAGAAGTTGGGCTATGTACCCTATGATGTGAAGGAGCCTACGCTTGGTGATGACTGGTCGCTCTCTCGAACGCTCGAGTATGCTTACGACGACGCTTGCATAGCAGCTCTTGCAAAGTCGATGAATAAAACAGACCTTTACAAGGAGTTCAGTAAGCGTGCGCAAAACTATCGCAATGTATATTGTAAGGGCAATACGTTTATGCAACCACGTCATTCTGATGGCAGTTTCCAGCCGGCCTATTCGCCAGATGAGTACACATCGCACATTTGTGAGAGCAATGGATGGCACTATATGTGGTCGGTGCAGCATGATATAAAGGGACTTGAGAAACTTGTTGGCAAGAAACGTTTTGCTGAAAAACTTGATAGCTTCTTCACTTATACGCCAACTGCCAATGCCGAATTGCCATTGTTTAGTACGGGTATGATAGGACAATATGCACACGGAAACGAACCCAGTCACCATGCTGTATATATCTTCAACAAGATAGGTCAGCCCAACAAGACGCAGAAGTATGTTCGCCAAATACTGACAGAACTCTACAACGACACACCTGCCGGACTCTGTGGAAACGAAGACTGCGGACAGATGTCTGCTTGGTATGTTTTCAGTGCGTTAGGCTTCTATCCATTAAATCCTGTTAGTTGCGAGTACGAGATTGGTTCACCGCTCTTCCGCAACGCAACAATCCACTTGGAGAATGGTAATACGTTTAAGGTCGAGGCAGAAGGCTATTCGCCAGAGAAGTATCTTGTAAAGGAAGTACTGCTCAATGGTAAGCGACTTCGTAGCACGAACATTTCGCATGAAGATATTCTGAAAGGTGGAACATTGACATTTGTGATGCAATAATCTCGATAAATAGTGTAAAAAAACTGAACAACTCAGTTTTTTTACACTATTATTATTGTCGTATTAAAAGTTTTTGTATCTTTGCAAAAACAAATCATTACATTAAAACGTTAGCTTATGACAAAATATATACTCGTTATATTACTTGCTATCTTTATGGTAGGTGCTCCAAAATCAGCAATGGCTGAGTGTATGCCAGAAATTGAGCTCATTGACAATGTGCAGAAGCCCGTCATATCCATAGAGGATAACGTTGTGCGTGTCACAGATGCTTTTGGAATGACAATGAGCATCTACAATCTGGCAGGAGGTGCTCCAGTTATGTCTGTAAAGATTGATAGTCAGGACAAACGATTTGATTTGAACTTGCCAAAGGGTATTTACATTGTTAAAGTTGGTAAGATAGCACGTAAAATTGTGATTAAGTAACAAGTTTTGTCAATATCCAATTTGAATATTAGCAAGTTCTCATTGTTTCTCTTCTTTCTTATGGCTTTTGTTTTATGCTCATGTCATAAGAAAGAAGAACGTATGTATGTATCGTTAGACGATTTTGCTACGTTGCGAACATCCCGTTACGATATTTCTGCGGATAGAGTATTCTCTAATATCCGCACACTCATTCTGTCCGACAAGTCTAACAGTCCAGCCGACATGCACGCTCGCAAGCACTACAACACCAGTATGGAGGTGTTGTGGATAACGCGTGATGGTGTTTCTGCAAAAGCAGATACCTTACTTAGCTATATTTCACACGTCGACTCATTGGGCTTCTCTCGTGACAAATTCTATTATTCCTTACTGAAAGAAGATTTACAACGTGTACGCACCCTTGATTTCGATTCTATTAAAACATCCGACAATTCGGCTGTTAAAGTGTTCGCACGCTTAGAGTATTATCTTACAAAAGCCTTCTTGCGCTACACAGAGGGGCAGCGTTTTGGCTTTATGAACCCTTACAAAGCGTTCAACCGACTCGATCAGCGTAAAGACGACACCCTACACGTCACATATCGTTCACTTTATGGTTGGCATACAAGTCTGCCCGATGACACCTATCTTGCAACCGCTTGTGCTGTGATAAAGGGTGATATGGACAAGTTTGCAGACTTTCTCGCAAAGTCGAAGCCCCACAATCCATTATATGCCAAATACATTTCTGCTTTGAACAAGACCAGGGACAAGGACTATCGCCGTCGTTTGCTTTGCAATATAGAGCGCTGTCGTTGGGAAAACGATGGCGACTACCCGCAGCTGCACAAGAAGTATGTGGTTGTGAACGTGCCCGCTCTGTATCTGTTTGCCCATGATGGTGACGAACGTCTGGTTATGAAGGTGGCTGTAGGTAGTCTTGAGACGAAGACTCCGCTATTAAGCAGCAAAATAAAACGTATGGACTTCAATCCGCAGTGGATAATACCGAAAAGCATAGTGAAGACAAGCGTAATACACCATGTCGGCAATCACGCCTATTTCGATAATAACAATTACTTTGTGCGCGACCGCAACACGGGTAAGATTGTAGCACCTGAGAACGTTACACGCGACATGCTCCTTAGTGCCAACTATTCCGTTGTGCAGTGGGGTGGGCGTGGCAATGCGCTTGGAAGAGTTATTTTCCGTTTCGACAACAATTATAGCATATACCTGCACGACACATCCTCGCCCAGAGTCTTCGCCCGTAACAACCGCATGGTGTCGCATGGTTGCATACGTGTAGAGAAGCCCTACGAGTTGGCTGTTTTCATGCTGAACGATAAAAACGAGAAGCTGATGGAAAAGATGAAGTACTCTATGGCTGCCGATTTTAGCGAACGGCCACGCGAAGATGCGCCAGAAGCAGAACGTCCTAATCGTTCAAAGATGGTGCGTAGCTTGAAGGTAGAACCATTAGTGCCGATATACATCACCTATTATACGCTCTATCCTGATAGCAATGGCAATCTTGTTCGCTATGACGACATATATGGCTATGACAGTATAATCTACGACAACATACAAAAGTATCTTTAACCAAGATGTTCAAGGCAAAATGAAAGATACAGAAAAGAATAAACTGTTTACTGAATTGGTTGCCCAATATAGCGAAAAACTATATTGGACGATACGTCGTATTGTGCTCAATCACGACGATGCCAACGATGTAATGCAGAATGTCTTTGTAAAAGCATGGAACAACCTTGATCAATTTGAAGAGCGTTCGAAACCATCCACCTGGCTGTATCGTATAGCCATCAACGAGTCGCTCGACTTTCTACGCCGTAAGCGCGACTTCGTAGCTTACGACTCCGATCTTACCGATGGAGTTGGTTCGCACCTTGTTGCCGACGAATATTTTGACGGCGATGCCACGCAAGCAGCTTTGCAAGCAGCTATTGCAAAACTGCCCGATGTGCAACGCGTTGTCTTCAATCTTCGCTATTACGAAGAAATGAAGTATTCGGAAATGAGTAGCCTGCTCAACACCTCAGAAGGCTCCTTAAAAGCAAGCTACCACATTGCCGTGAAGAAAATCTACAACCATCTTCTTTCAAAAAACACTTAACTTGTTTTCTGTTTATGCAGAGATGACCCCATGAATCTGCTTGATGAAATCCTTTAGATTTACAAAATGGTCGCCGAAGATAGCACGCCAGTTGTATTGTTTTAGCGGATACTCCATAAAGCTTTTTGTTTCAATATCGCCATTCATACTTACATAGTCGATGATATTCTTCAGATACTGCTCCTGTTCCGAAGTAAGATTATAGCCATCTACAAACTGCTGATATATCTGTAACGCTTTATTGTGGTCGATGCCGTTGATGACACGTATGAAGGCAGCCACATTATTCTTGTACGGATGCCCCTCGGTGAGTGCGTTGTACTCGTCCTTGGTGCCCAACTCCTCGAAGAAGATACGCTCCAACTCCTGTATATCGGCAGCGGTGAGCTGCTCAAAGTTCTGTATCTTTCGCAGTGTTTCGTTGTTGCTGTTTTCTGCCAAGTAATCGATTACTCGCTGCTTGTACGTAGTCTGTATAACCACGTTGACGGGGGCTTTGGAGGTGGTGTATTCGTCCTCTATGTCGATGACGAACTTCTTGTTTTGGCGTTGCTCCTTCAGCAAGTGCACTATTTCGCGCAGTTCTCTGCGCATACCCTCCAATGCGTCAAGCGACTCGTTCTCCCAGAACTGTGGCGTCTGCACCATTCGTATGGTGTTGTATTTTTGTGATTTTGTTACAAAGTTAATAATTCTTTTTGTTATTTTGTTGGCTGCAATAAAAAATAATATGTACCTTTGCTTGTGAAAAAACCTACTAATGGACGACGGAACTTTGCACACACAATCTGCACAAACAGGATGTGCTGCTCAATAGTCCCCAAACTAATCATTCAGTTATGTTAAAACAAATAATTAATGGTCGCGTTCTTACTCCACAAGGATGGCTTGAAGGCGGCTCTGTAATCATTGACGGTAATAAGATTTTAGCCGTATCGAACAGCGATTTGCACATCGTTAACGCTCAGATTATCGACGCCAAAGGCTGCTATGTAGTACCAGGCGGAGTAGATTTGCACGTGCATGGAGGAGGCGGACGCGACTTCATGGAGGGCACAGAGGAGGCGTTCCGTGTAGCCATAAAAGCACACATGAAGCACGGCACAACCTCTATATTCCCAACCCTCTCGTCTTCTACCGTGCCAATGATTGAGGCAGCTTGCGAGACCTGTCAGAAACTCATGGAAGAAGAGAATAGCCCCGTACTCGGACTCCACCTCGAAGGTCCATACTTCAACCCGAAGCAGGCAGGCGCACAGATACCCGAATGGATAAAGCCACCGGTGGCGGAAGAGTACGAGCCATTGCTCGACAAGTATCCATGCATTAAGCGTTGGGACGAAGCTCCGGAGCTGCCAGGTTCTGTGGAGTTCATACAGTCGTGTCGTAAGCACGGCGTAGTGGCATCTATCGGTCACACACGCGCCACATACGCAGATGTTGTAGCCGGACACAAGGCTGGCATGATGCACGCTACACACTTCTACAACGCAATGCCAGTGGTATATAAGGAACACGAGTTCAAGGTGCCGGGCACCGTGGAGAGCGTGTACGCCCTTCCAGATATGACCGTAGAGGTGATTGCCGACGGCATACATGTGCCCCCAGTGATGCTCCGCGTGGTTTATCAGATAAAGGGCGTAGAGAAAACCGCCCTCATCACCGACTCGTTAGCATGTGCCGCAAGCGACGAGGGCGTAGCATTCGACCCGCGCGTGATACTTGAAGACGGCGTGTGCAAGCTTGCCGACCACTCAGCTCTTGCTGGTTCTATCGCCACAATGGACCGCCTCATCCGCACATGTGTGCAGATGGCAAACATACCGATGGAAGACGCATGTCGCATGGCGAGCGAGACACCAGCAAAGATTATGGGCGTGTTCGATCGTAAGGGCTCGCTCGAGGACGGTAAGGACGCAGATATCATGATGTTCGACAAAGACCTTAAACTCACCTACGTAATGCAGATGGGTAACGAGGTGACTAACGAACTCTAAAAAGAAATAATATGTTGAAACAATTTGTCAATGGTCGCATCCTAACACCTAAAGGATGGCTTGATGGCGGCTCCATAGTGACGGACGGCAACAAAATCAGAGCCGTCTCAAACATCAACTTGCATGTTGTGGGAGCTGAAATCATCGATGCCCAAGGAGGCTATATCGTCCCAGGCGGCATTGATATGCACGCTCATGGCGGAGGCGGTCGCGACTTCATTGAAGCCACGCAGGATGCTTTTCGTGCAGGTGTCAATGCTCATCTGAAGCATGGCACCACCGCAATATACCCAACATTATCGTCGTCGACAATACCTACCATTGAGGCTGCCTGCAACGTGTGTCAGAAACTCATGGCGGAGAAAGATAGCCCAGTGCTTGGATTGCACATCGAAGGTTCGTATATCAATAGAAAGCAAGCTGGTGCACAAAACCCAGTGTTGATAAAGGCACCTATTATATATGAATATGAGACGCTGCTCAAAAAGTATAAGTGCATCAAGCGTTGGGATGAGGCACCGGAGCTGCCAGGTTCGGTGAGATTTATCAAAGAGCTGCGCAAGCATGGCGTGCTTTCTGCTCTCACCTGCACACGCGCTACCTATGAGGATGTGGTGAAAGCGCATGATGCCGGAATGACACATGCCTCGCACTTCTACAACGCAATGCCCGTAGTGTACAAGGAGCACGAGTTCAAGGTGCCAGGCACCGTGGAGAGTGTTTATGCGCTGCAGGATATGACGGTAGAGGTGATTGCCGATGGTATACACGTGCCACCAGTAATGCTTAAGATTGTATATAAGATAAAAGGCGTAGAAAGAACAGCCCTCATCACCGACTCTTTGGCTTATGCAGCAAGCGAAGGTGATGTGTCTCCGGAGGCTCGTGTGATTATGGAAGACGGTGTGTGTAAACTCGCCGACCGCTCGGTGCTTGCCGGCTCCATTGCCACTATGGATGTGCTCATCCGCACATGTATACAAAAGGCTGAAATACCGATGATAGATGTGTTCCGCATGGCAAGCGAAACACCTGCAAAAATCATGGGCGTGTTTGACCGCAAAGGCTCAATAGAGGAGGGTAAGGATGCCGATATCGTTGTCTACGACAAGGATATAAACCTTACCTACGTAATGCAAATGGGCAAGGAAATTGTCAATAAATTATAGCTGCGAGTTTGCCACGCTACGGCAACATTGTTGTTGTGCTACCGAAACTTTATTGCCGTAGCGCGACAACAATGTTGCCGTAGCGTGGCAAACTCACAGCGTAATTTTGTGGATGTAATGTTGTCTATTCTTGCGTTGTGTCGTTGATGTTGTCTGTGTGCAGAATGACACTCGTAGCACCAATTGTGAACAATGTGCCGTCCTCGATAACGCGTTGCTCGCGGTCGCCAAGAATAACGTTGTCGACGAAGGTACCAGTGTAGCTCGGTCCGTCCTTAAGCACATACTTCAAGTTGCCCTTTTTGTCGCGGCTTACTGTGATAGAACAATGGTTGATGTCGATGCTCGGGTCGTTTGTCTCGATAGCGCAGTTTACACCGCTATTCTTCATGTAGCGTCCGATGACGTTCACACCCATGTGTAGCGGAATGACCTGCTTGTAATGGAATACGTTTTCGATAACGGTGATGTAGCCACACTCGTTTCCTTCTGCATTTTCTTCAGGAATATCCTCTTTCTGCGTGTTGCGCAGTTTTGAAACACCAATGCGTATGCCGAATTGCTTGCCACAGTCGGGGCATTGGAATACTAACGACTGTCCTTCGGTGTATTTCTTCTCGTCGAATGTGATGAAGTTATCACATTTTGGGCATCTTACTCTTTTCATTTATTTTATTTCTGTTATCCAAGATCCTTCAAATTCGATGTTGTCTGTCAGCATGTTCTTTGCTTTGTTTGCCTCTTCGCGAGTGCTGAACTTGCGATATATCACCTTTACGTGGCCATTGGCACCGATATAGACACGAGCTTCTTTCATGCCTTTACGATGAAGTTTGCTTACATACTCCTCTGCGTTCTTTTTTGCTACACGGCTTGCAAGCACAATGCTGAAGTATCGCTCTGATGTTTGCTCGTTGGTGTTGTTGATTATTGTTGCAACTTCTTTGTTCTCAGCGTTGTTTGCTGTGTTCGCTTTAGTATTTGTTGTACTTTCTTCTGCCGCTTCGGTTGCTGTCGTATCGTTCAGTTTATCGGGCGTGCCACTGGTTATGTCTTTTGGCATAATCTCGTAGAACCAGTTTGCGTTTATAGCACTTTGGTTGATGTTGGGCTTGCTCGAATCGCCCAACTTGGCAGGCATTGTGAGCATGAAGATGATTGCAATGCAAGCTGCAGCCACATGTTTGATGTAGCGCAACGGAATGTGTACAGATAGTGTTTCGTCTGCCACGTCCTCTTCTGTTTCGGTCTGCTCGATAGTTTCGCTTACTTTTGCTGTAGCTATGGCTTTTTCCTCAATAGCATTTGCCACTGGGCGTATATTGATAGCGTCAAGTCCGTAGAGCGCAGGAGTGATAACGCCGGTCTCTTCGGGGATGAACTCTAATGTGGAGCCGTTGAAGACAAATTTACCGATTCTTAATAGCTCGTATATGTGCTCTTCTTCGATGTGACGTTTGAGACTTTCAACGTCTGTTGCTATCTGTTTAAGTGCTTCAGGGAAACTGATGTCGTATGTGTTGACATATTCCTGGGCTAAGAGCGAGTCGTTCATAGTCAGCTGCGGATTGAAGCCAACAATGCGCATCGGAGGAATAAAAATGCAGTTCTCTTCGTCGTATTTGGCAGGAATATTGTGAGCCATAAATCCACCAAAGCCCGGAACAATGACACAATCATTGTTCAACAGTAACCTTGCTATATGTTTCTCCAAATATCTCATATCTGCAAATTTACGAATTTTTAATTATAACTTTGATATAAATGAATAAAAAGTGAGTGGAAAAGATTAAAATATGCTTATTGTTTTGGTTTTCTTGCGAAATATGCTAACTTTGCAAGTGTTATGGCTGTGAAATCAGCATTGAGTAACGTGTAATAATTATGTATAAAAATATAGCAAAAACTTTATTTGTTCTGCTGCTTGTCCTCAAGGTAAGTGCGTGTGGAAATCGTCAGAATAAGGCGGTAGAGCCGACAGAAGATTTAACAGCAAAGCATGATTTGCAAGGAATATGGCTTGATGAGGATGGGGAAGATGTGGCTTTTCGTGTGAAGGGCGACTCTGTTTATTTCCCCGATTCGACCAGTGTACCTACGTATTTCCGCATCGAGAACCACTCGTTTGTTCTCATAGGAGGCAAGACTACTAAGTATAAGATAATGAAGCAGACACCAAATGTGTTCGAGTTTAAGAACCAAAGTGGTGAGACTGTGAAGCTTTACAAGACTAACGACGCGTCGTACATGGATGCTTTCGTGCCAAAGGCGGTGCAGAATATTAATCAAAAGAAAGTGGTGAAACGCGATAGTGTTGTCTTCTTCAACGATGAGAAGTATCATTGCTACATACAGATTAATCCGACAACATATAAGGTGGTGAAGCCATCGGTTAATGATGACGGAGTAGAGGTGGACAATGTGTATTATGACAATATTGTTAACCTAACGGTGTTTAATGGAAATAAACGCTTATTCTCTGCCGATATGCGTAAGGAGGCGTTCGTCAATGAGGTGCCAGAACAGTTCCTAAAACAAGCAGTTTATAGCGATTTGTATTTTGATCGTATTGATGCGGAAGGTTTACATTTTTTCTCTGTTCTTGCTATGCCAGAGACATCAATAAGCTATATGGTAGAATCTATTGTAGAGTTTAATGGTAAACTTATAAAGCGGATTAAAAAGTGATTTAGTCCGCTTCACTATTTTTCGAGTTGTATTATCAAGAATATTTCATTTGGATATAAAACAAAAAACATAGATTGTCTCACGACAACCTATGCTTTCTTAACCTTAATAATCTAATACCATGAAAAACACGTTGCAAAGATAGTCTGAATTTATAATATAGACAAGTGTTGTTCTAAAATAACACATTGAAAATAATATAATTTAAGTAAACGGACGTACTTTCTGTGGTGCTTTTAATATCGTTTTACAATATTTGTCTTATATTGGAAGTGTTATTTCCATTGTTTTTTATAGCCCCAACATAGTTCCTATTTGATAGACCACAGCCGATACAATCCATGCTAATGCTGTTGTGTAAACAGCTGCGAATGATGCCCACTTCCATGAACCAGTTTCGCCTTTTATTGCAGCAATGGTTGCGATGCAAGGGAAGTAGAGCAGAACAAACAGCAAGAAGCAATATGATGAGAGCGGAGTGATGCCGTCGGCTACCATCTGCTTGCGCAGATTAGAGTAAGACTCTTCGCTTCCTTCCTCCACCACATCGTCGTTGTGGTAGAGAATTCCCATGGAAGAGGCTACAATCTCCTTCGCACCTATGCCTGAAATAAGACCTACATCAAGCTTCCAGTCGAAGCCTTGTGGGCGGAAAACGGGTTCTATAGCGCGACCAATGCGTCCGATGTAGCTCTGCTCCTGCTGCTCTACGCGCGAAAGTTCTTCGTTGTGTGGAAAGTAGCCAAGAGCCCAAACTATGATGCTTGCAACCAGGATGATACCACCCATCTTCTTCAGATATTCTTTGCCTTTCTGCCAAGTGTGTCTGCCGATAGCTTTCGCTGTTGGGAAGCGATAAGGCGGAAGCTCCATAACGAACGGAGTGTCTTCACCTTTGAACAACGTCTTGCTGAAGAGGCGACTCATGAGTATAGCCATGATTATGCCTACGACGTAGAGAGACATCATCACACTGGAGCGATATTGCTGCGCAAACATCGTTCCTATAATCATTATATATATAGGGAAGCGTGCAGAACAACTCATAAGTGGAAGTATCATCATGGTTATGAGTCGTGAGCGGCGACTTTCAATGGTGCGTGTAGCCATTACGGCTGGCACATTGCAGCCAAAGCCCATGATGAGCGGTATGAACGACTTGCCATGAAGCCCCATTTTGTGCATCAGTTTATCCATGATGAAAGCAGCACGAGCCATGTATCCACTGTCTTCCATGAAAGATATGAAGAAGTAGAGTATCAAGATTTGTGGCAAGAAGACAATCACCGAGCCAACACCGCCGATGACACCGTCGATAAGCATGTCCTTTAGAGGACCGCTTGGCATGGTGCCGGCTATTGTTGTTCCAATCCACTCAACACCACTCTCAATCCACCCCATAGGGTACTGACCCAAGGAGAATGTTGCTTCAAACATTATCCAAATCATAAGGATGAAGATAGGGAAACCAACGTATCTGTTGGTGATAATTTGGTCTATGAGGTGTGTCAGTTGGTAGGTGTCCTTTTTGTTGCCAGTTTGGTAGCCTGCCTCTTGCAACGCACCGTGAATGAAGCCATACTTCGCGTCCATGATGACCGTTTCGCAGTCTTCATGGGTGTAGTTCTGTACATCAGCAACGGCCTTGTCGCGCACAGAGAATATCTTTTCTGCACGGCTTGTTGATGAAACGATGAGATGCTCGGTCTCCTTGTCTTTCTCCAAGAGTTTTATGGCGAGGTAGCGAGTGGAGTAGCGATGTCGCAAATCGTTCTCCTGTTTTAGTACGGCTTGTATAGCCTCAATACCTTCCTCTACATATGGACCGTGGTTGATGTGAATATGACGGAACACATTGTGCTTAGGCTTTACACCGCTTGCAAAGTCCTCTTCGTGCTCTGTATCCTCCTTCTCCGATTTGCGGTATTGCTCGTGCCACTGTCGTATGCCCTCAGCTACTTCAGGGTCGAGATTGCCTTTGTCATCGAGGAAGTCGAGGCCCTCGTACATATTAATAATAATGTGGAAAAGCAGCTCGACACCTCTGCCAGTGGTGAACGTTGTGGGAATCATTGGCACGCCAAAGAGTTCGCCGAGCTTCGCATAGTCGACATTGTCGCCACGCTTCTCTGTTTCGTCGAACATATTTAGAGCACAAACCATGCGTAAGTGCATGTCTATGAGTTGGGTTGTGAGGTAAAGATTGCGCTCAATGTTGCTTGCATCAATCACGTTGATAACAACATCAGGCGTGTGCTCAATAATCTCTTTGCGCACATAAAGCTCCTCTGGAGAATATGCTGAGAGCGAGTATGTTCCAGGCAAGTCGACTATATTGAAGTCGTAACCCTCAAAAGAGGCGTGTCCCGTCTTTGCGTCAACAGTAACTCCTGAATAATTGCCAACTCGCTCGTGAGCTCCAGAGGCGAAGTTGAACAACGATGTCTTTCCGCAATTCGGGTTGCCAACCAATGCTACGTTAATGGTGCGACGCTTTTTCATCGCGGCATCGCGTAGCTGTGTGTCGCTCAAGCTATCGCTTTCTTTCTCAAGTGGTTCTGAAATCTTGGGTCTATTCTTTTCTATTTCGGCTGCTTCTTCTACCGAAATCACTTCTATCATGTCTGCTTCAGAGCGACGAAGAGAAACTTCGTAGCCCAGAATCTTGTATTTTACGGGGTCTTGCAGTGGCGCATTTAATAGCACGTCAACTACTTTTCCTTTGATAAATCCCATCTCGACGATCCGTTTGCGAAAGCCTCCGTGTCCCATGACCTTCACAATTACTCCGCGTTCGCCAGTCTTTAATTCAGATAATTTCATATTGTTTCAATATTTGTTCGATGATATTATCCCTCTTGAAAGTGAATGTTATTAATATACGATGTCTTATAAGGGCACAAAAGTACACATAAAAATTGAAAAAGAAATAACTTCATGTCGTACATTTTTTCAAATACCTAAAAATGATTAATGGATGTGTTGTGTTCAAATACAAATTAAAATTGCTAACTTTGCATTTTGGAACAAATAAAACAAATAAATAAGAAAATGGAAAATCATTTCTTTTATTATCTTTTATGTATATTGGCTGCAGTGGTCGGCTTTCTGGTAGTTAAGAAAATTACAAGTTGTATGATAAAAGTTGTAATAGCACTTGTAGTGTTGGCTGCTATAGCATTCATGTATTTCAAGTTTATTGCTTAACCCCACAATATTTAGCCTTCAGATGAAGTTGATTGTAGACAGCGGAAGTACCAAGACAGACTGGTGCTTTGCGCAATCTTCCGATACATATGTATTAGTGCAGACAGACGGAATAAATCCCATTGTGCAATCATTCGATGAGATCGTGTCTGTTGTGCAAGATCAAATGCTTACTCGCGCTAAGCAGCAATTTATAGATGTAGCATCTTTGGAGAATGTATTCTTTTACGGAGCAGGTTGTACACCTGAGCATAGCCATATTGTGGAAGAGGCGTTGCACTCGGCTCTTGGTGAAAGCGTTTCGGTTTATGTTGAGAGCGATTTGTTGGCAGCAGCACGTGCGCTTTGTGGTACGCATCCTGGTATAGCATGTATATTAGGAACCGGCTCTAATTCGTGCTACTTTGATGGTGATAAAATCAAAGAACATACACCTGCGTTAGGATATATCTTGGGTGACGAGGGTAGTGGTGCAGTTCTGGGACGCACTTTTATTAATGGTATATTGAAAGGCACTCTGCCACAAGAGTTGCGTGACGAGTTCCTTGAAGAGTATCATACAAGCCAAGCTGATATTATAAACAATGTGTATCATTCTGCTTTACCTAACCGTTTTCTTGCATCGCTTTCTAAGTTTATATTGCCACGCATTAGTAATAAAAAGTTGGAAGCACTTGTCGTTCGGAACTTTGAAAGTTTTATAATTAATAATGTTAAAAGCTATGCGTATGCAGAACCAGTGATAAATGCTGTGGGTAGCGTGGCTTACCTATATCACAAACAATTGGAACAGGCTGCAAACAGACAGGGTTATCGATTAGGAAAAATATTAAAAAGTCCGCTTGAAGGCTTGCTTAAATATCATTTTGTAAATAATTAAATATAGACAATGGGCTACAACGGCTATTTGCGTGCATAAAAAAGCAAATTGCTACTGATGTGTTTGCGTAAACAATATGAAATGCAACATAGAGTTAGCAAATTTAGTTGAAAAACTTTGGCGTTTTGCGAAATACAGATTATCTTTGCAGTTAGATAATGCAAACGTTCTCAATCGTATTGAAAACGATATGCAAACGCTTGCTTTGGCAGAAAGATATGATGTAATATCAAGAAAAAATATTAACGTTTTAGACATATAATTACTATTTATGAGCGAAAAAAGAGTTTATACTTTCGGTAATGGACAAGCCGAAGGTGATGCTTCAATGCGTGAGGTACTCGGTGGTAAGGGTGCAAACCTTGCCGAGATGAACCACATCGGTGTTCCAGTGCCTCCTGGTTTTACAATCACAACAGATACCTGTAACGAATATTATGAGGTAGGTCAGGATAAGATTGTTGAGCTGCTTACTGCTGAGGTTGACGCAGCTGTGGCTCACACTGAAGAACTGATGAATTGCAAGTTCGGTGACCCGAAGAATCCTCTGTTGGTTTCTGTACGTTCAGGTGCTCGTGCTTCTATGCCGGGTATGATGGATACCATCCTCAACCTTGGTTTGAACGACGAGGTTGCTGAGGGTATGGTTGAGAAGACTGGCAACCCACACTTCGTATATGATAGCTACCGCCGTTTTGTTCAGATGTATGGTGACGTTGTTCTTGGCATGAAGCCAGAGAATAAAGAGGATATTGATCCGTTCGAGGCTATTATTGAAAAGGTGAAGGAGGAGCAGGGCGTTGTTCTTGACAAGGACCTCTCTGTAGAGTCGCTGAAGAAGCTCGTTGAGCTCTTCAAAAAGGCTATCAAGGAGCAGACTGGTAGCGACTTCCCAACTGATCCGAAGGAGCAGCTTTGGGGTGCTATCTGCGCTGTGTTCCGCAGCTGGATGAACGAGCGTGCTATTCTCTATCGTAAGATGGAAGGAATTCCTGACGAGTGGGGTACAGCAGTTTCTGTTATGGCTATGGTGTTCGGCAATATGGGCGAGACATCTGCAACAGGTGTATGCTTCAGCCGCGACGCAGGTAACGGCGAGAACCTCTTCAACGGTGAGTACCTGATTAATGCTCAGGGCGAGGACGTTGTTGCAGGTATTCGTACTCCGCAGCAGATTACAAAGATTGGCTCACAGCGTTGGGCTGAGCGTGCTGGTATCTCAGAGGAAGAGCGCGTAGCAAATTATCCTTCAATGGAGGAAGCAATGCCAGAGCTCTACAAGGAACTCGATTCACTCCAGGATAAGCTCGAAAAGCACTATCGCGATATGCAGGACATGGAATTCACCGTTCAGGAGGGTAAGCTTTGGTTCCTCCAGACACGTAATGGTAAGCGTACTGGTACTGCTATGGTTAAGATTGCGATGGATCTTCTCCACGAAGGTATGATTGACGAGAAGACAGCCCTCTTGCGTTGTGAGCCGCAGAAGCTCGACGAGCTCTTGCATCCAGTATTCGATAAGTTGGCACTCTCAAGAGCTAAGGTTATTACACAGGGTCTTCCTGCTTCTCCAGGTGCAGCTTGTGGTCAGATCGTATTCCACGCTGACGATGCTGAGGTATGGCATGAGGATGGCAAGAAGGTCATCATGGTTCGTATCGAGACATCTCCTGAGGACCTTGCTGGTATGTCTGCAGCAGAGGGTATCCTTACAGCTCGTGGCGGTATGACTTCTCACGCTGCCGTTGTTGCTCGTGGTATGGGCAAATGCTGCGTTTCAGGTGCTGGTTCTATCAATGTTGATTACAAGACTAAGACCGTAGAGATTGAAGGAGTTGTGTACAAGGAGGGTGATTACATCTCTTTGAACGGTACAACAGGTCAGGTTTATGCAGGTCAGATTGAGACCAAGGCAGCTGAACTTTCAGGCGACTTCAAGGAACTCATGGACCTCTGCGATAAGTACACAAAGATGGAAATCCGTACCAACGCAGATACTCCACACGATGCAAAGGTAGCTCGCACATTCGGTGCTAAGGGTATCGGCTTAACACGTACAGAGCACATGTTCTTCGATGATCAGAAGATTGTTGCTATGCGTGAGATGATTTTGGCAGACTCTGTAGAGGGTCGCGAGAAGGCTCTTGCTAAACTTCTCCCATATCAGAAGGCTGACTTCTACGGCATTTTGAAGGCTATGGATGGCTGCCACGTAAATATTCGTCTGCTTGACCCACCTCTCCATGAGTTCGTACCGCACGATAAGGCTGGTCAGGAAACAATGGCTAAGGAAATGGGCGTAAGCGTAGAGGAAATCAAGAAGCGCGTAAACTCTTTGGCTGAGAACAACCCAATGCTCGGTCACCGTGGTTGCCGTCTTGGTATCACATTCCCTGAGATTACAGCAATGCAGACTCGTGCTATCCTCGGTGCAGCTTGCCAGTTGAAGAAGGAAGGCTTCAATCCACGTCCTGAGATTATGGTGCCACTCATCGGTACAGTTCAGGAGCTCAAGCAGCAGAAGTCTATCATCCTTGCTACTGCTAAGGAGGTATTCGTTGAGTATGGTGTAGAGGTAGAGTTTGAGATTGGTACAATGATTGAGATTCCACGTGCTGCCCTTACTGCAGGTAAGATTGCAGAAGAGGCTCAGTACTTCTCATTCGGTACAAACGACTTGACACAGATGACCTTCGGTTATTCTCGTGACGATATTGCTTCATTCCTCCCTGCATACATGGAGAAGAAGATTCTGAAGGTTGACCCGTTCCAGGTTCTTGATCAGGAAGGTGTTGGTCAGCTTATCAAGATGGCTGTTGAGAATGGTCGCGCTACTCGTCCGAACCTCCGTACTGGTATTTGCGGTGAGCACGGTGGTGAGCCTTCATCAGTTAAGTTCTGCGCAAAGGTCGGTATGAACTATGCTTCATGCTCTCCATTCCGTGTGCCTATCGCACGTCTCGCAGCTGCGCAGGCTGCTGTAGAGGAATAATAAGATAAGCCCTCGTAACTAACGAGTTAGGCGGTAAGTCTCTGATAATAAAGAGACTTGCCGCCTAAATTGTTTTTGGTGGGTCTGCACGTTCTGCACACTAAGATAATTCGCTTCGCTCGTGAAATGAATAAACAAGTGCCCCCGAAATAAAGCGGTTGCTTTTTCGAGGGCACTTTTATAAGTGACAATCAGTTCGGAAGCTAACTGTTCGCCACTTACTGAACAATTAAAATTTAGCCTAACCTAAATACTTCATCAAAATCTTTGCGTTACCGCTATCGCGGAGTTTCGCAATGCTCTTCTCGCGAATTTGGCGTACACGCTCGCGTGTCAGACCGAGCTGGTCGCCGATCTCTTCAAGACCTTTCTCGTGGCAGCCGATGCCGAAGCACTCGCGAATGATTGTGATTTCGCGATCCTTGAGCACTTTGTTAAGCACCGAGTTGAGTTCTAATGCCATTGACTCGTGGTCGACTTGACGGTCTGTTCGGCTGTCTTCGCCACTCGGCATGACGTCGAGCATACAGTTGTCTTCGCCATCTTGGAAAGGAGCGTCGATACTTACGTGGTGTCCGTCGGCCATGAGGCTTTGACCGATTTTCTCTTCGTCTATGTTTGTAGCTTCAGAAAGTTCTGAAACAGATGGGTGTCGCTGGTTTTCCTGTTCAAACTTGTTAATCTCGTGGTTGATTTTATTCAATGAACCAACTTGGTTGAGTGGCAGACGTACGATGCGACTCTGTTCTGCAATGGCTTGAAGTATGCTCTGACGAATCCACCATACGGCGTATGAGATGAATTTGAAACCGCGAGTCTCGTCAAACTTCTGAGCAGCTTTTATCAGACCTATATTGCCTTCGTCGATAAGGTCGGTAAGGGTAAGTCCTTGGTGCTGGTATTGTTTGGCAACAGATACCACAAATCGCAGATTGGCTGTTACAAGTTTGTCCTTGGCGCGTTCGCCCTCCGGACCTCCTTTTTTGATTTTTTGCGCAAGCTCAATCTCTTCATCAATGGTTATCAGCGGAGCACGACCAATTTCGACAAGATATTTGTCAAGTGCTTCACTGGAACGGTTTGTAATACTTTTTTGAATTTTAAGTTGTCTCATCTTATATACCTAAACTTTCTTACGCGTAATAAACTGATGTCTGTTTTCGCAAAGGTTACGAAAACCCTGCAAAGGTACGATTTTTTGCCGATACACACAAATCTAAATATGCAAAACTTATGCGTGGCGTGTATTTTGTTCTTCATTCTTGTTGTATTTTTAAAAAAGATTGTACCTTTGCGAAATATACGGCTACGAATTGGGTCGTTAACCTCATAATCAGAAAACAAATACTATTACAATTATGAATATTAAAGTGCGTTTGGCATTGATGAACTTCTTGGAGTTCGCAGTTTGGGGTGCTTACCTCACTTGTATGGGTCAATATCTCGGAAATGCTGGTATGGGTGCCGAGATTTCTTGGTTCTATGCGATACAGGGTATCGTTTCGATTTTTATGCCTACCTTAATGGGTATTGTGGCTGACCGCCTTATACAACCTCAGCGTTTGCTTGGTTACTGTCATTTGCTTGCTGGTGTGTTTATGGTTGGTCTGTTTATGATGGGCATGAATAGCGCGACTCCAGACAAGACACTCTTTATGTCGTTGTACACGTTGAGTGTGGCTTTCTATATGCCTACGCTTGCGTTGTCTAACACAGCAGCTTTTGCTATTCTTACTAACCATGGTCTTGATACGGTTAAGGATTTTCCGCCGATACGTGTGTTTGGTACTGTTGGTTTTATCGCTACGATGTGGTTTGTGAATTGTGCTGTCGTAGATGGTGGTTCGTTTGGTTTGACACTTGCTGATAACGCTAATAAGTTTCAATATACTCATTTGCAGTTTCTTGTTTCGGGTGTGTTGAGCTTTGTGCTTTTTGTTTATTGTATGACGCTGCCGCAATGCAAGCTTCAGGCAAAGAAGGCGCAGTCGCTTGCGGAGGCGTTCGGCTTGAACGCGTTCAAGCTGTTCAAGACTAAGCGTATGGCTTTGTTCTTCATTTTCTCTGGTTTGCTCGGAATGTCGCTGCAGGTGACGAATGGTTATGCAACACCGTTTATTACAAGTTTTAAGGGCATACCAGAGATGGCAGACTCTTTCGCTGCCAACAATGCTACGCTGCTCGTTTCGATCAGTCAGGTGGCAGAGGCTTTGTGTATTCTTCTTATTCCATTCTTTCTGCGTCGTTATGGCATAAAGATGGTTATGCTCATCGCGATGTTCGCCTGGGTGCTGCGCTTCGGTTTCTTCGGTTTGGGTAACCCGATGATGCCGGGTGTGCTGCTCTTCGTGTTGTCATGCGTGGTTTATGGTGTGGCGTTCGACTTCTTCAATGTGTCGGGCGGATTGTTTGTGAACGCGGAGTGTGATGAGAATGTGAAGGCTTCTGCGCAGGGCTTGTTCATGTTGATGACTAACGGTTTGGGCGCAACGGTCGGTACGTTGCTTGCTGGTCAGGTGATTAATCATTATTGCCATTGGACAGAGGGTGGTTATCTGTTAGGCGATTGGCAGACTTGTTGGTTTATTTTTGCTGGTTATGCGCTTGTTGTGGCATTGCTGTTCCTTGTGATGTTCAGAACGAAGAAGGAGGTTAAGGCTTAGGGCATGAAGGAAATCAGATATTTCTATGTTCCCAATGCTGCGAGCGTTGGTGAACTGCCGGAAGAGGAAGCGAAGCACGCTGTTAGGGTGCTTCGCCTTCAAAGTGGCGACCGTATGGTGCTCGTAGACGGCGAGGGGGGATTGTTTGACGCTGAGGTTAGTGTGGCATCGGGCAAGCATTGCTTGTACAACATTCTTGAGACTCTGTCGTATGAGCGTGAGTGGCGTGGACGTATAAGTCTTGCCATTGCGCCTACGAAGATGATGGATCGTATGGAATGGATGGCGGAGAAGGCCACTGAGATTGGATTCGACGAGATTAGCTTCTTGGATTGTAAGTTCTCTGAGCGCAAGACACTGCGTACGGACAGGGTGGAGCGTATTGTTGTCTCGGCTATGAAGCAGAGTCACAAGGCTTGTAAGCCTGTGGTGAACGAGATGTGTGGCTTTAAGGAATTTGTATCAAAAGAGCGCGAGGGTCGTAAGTTTATTGCTCATTGTTATGAGGAGGTGGCGCGTCGGGATTTGTTCGACGAGCTTTCTGCGATGGACGCGGAAACGCCGGTCACGGTGCTTGTCGGTCCGGAGGGTGATTTCTCTATCGATGAGGTGAGGTTGGCTATGGAGCATGGCTACGAGTCGATATCGCTTGGCAGGAGTCGTTTGCGTACGGAGACTGCGGGTCTGAGTGCGGTAATGATGGCAAATCTTTCTAAGCGGAGGGGGTGAAGGAGTAGTTAAGAAGTTAAGAAGTTAAGAAGTTAAGAAGTTAAGTAGTTAAGCCATTAGTGTTTTTGCTTGAGTTACAGCATTAAAAGCATTTGGCTTCGCTCGGCTTTGCCGCTTGCTCGCAAGAACTCCTTAATTTTTAACTTCTTCTTAACTTCTCCTTAACTCCTTAAACTTCTCTGAACTTGTGAGGGTTTTATTCTTTATTGATGTATTGCAGGATCTGTTCGGCGTGAATCTTCGTCTTTATCTCTTTGGGTGTGAAGATTTTCTGGATGATGCCATTTTCGTCAACGAGGTATGTTGTGCGCAGGATGCCGATGGTTTTTCTGCCGCAGGCTACTTTTTCGCCCCAGCAACCAAGTTGCTGCAAGAGTGTTGTCTCGGTGTCGGCGATGAGCGGGAACTGCAGTCCTTGAGTGTCGGCGAATTTCTTCTGCAGGGTTGGTTTGTCCTTGCTGACGCCTATTATGTCGTAGCCGGCAGCTGCCAACTCTTCTTTGTGTGCCTGGAGGGAACATGCCTCGGCTGTGCATCCGCTGGTGTTTGCCTTGGGATAGCTGTAAAGTACGATTTTGCGACCTTGATAGTCGCTTGCCTTGATTTCACGTCCGTCTTGGTCTATGCCAAGAATCTCGGGTATTTTGTCTCCTATGTTCATAATTGGGTTGTTTTTGTTTTTATTTTTGTTTTATGTTGCAAAGATATGTATTCAATCTGAGATGAGCAAACTCTTTGCGCTCTTAATGTTGGATGTTTACTTGTGGCATGGATTCTTGCTATTTTCCTTTTTGCAACATCTTACGCGACTTTTCTTTTGCGAAAGCCTGCATGTCCACAGCCACGTCATCCTCGTCCACAATCTCTACGCCGGTCATGGTTTCTATGATGTCTTCCATTGAGACCACGCCACGTAGGCAGCCGTATTCGTCGAGGATGATGGAAATGTGCTCGCGCTTCTCCAGCATCTTCTCCCATATTTGATATACCGAATCGTCTTCGTTGAAGGAAAGTATCGGACGCATGAGGTCGGAGAGTTTGGTTTCAAATTTGTCGTCCGACAACTTCTTCAGCACCATGTCTTTCAGCACGTAGCCGATGATATATTCCTTACTCTTGTCGTAGACGGGTATGCGTGAGAAATTCCATGTCTGCTGCTCGTAGAACTCCTTGATGGTAAGGTTCACGTTGGCAGATTCTACCACAATGGATGGTGTCATCACCTCGCGTGCCTTAACGGCAGCCAGACGGATGCAGCTTTTGATAATCTTGCTTTCTGACTCGCGGAAGATGCCCTCCGTGGTGCCTACGTCAACCATCGCCGACACTTCTTCGCGGCTCACGGAGGCTTGATGCGCCTTCGGGGTGAACACCTTTGTGATCAGCTCTGAGAGCAGAACGAGAGGGTAGGTGATGAAGATGAGCACGCGGATAATCTTGGTGGAAGGCATGGCGAGCGAACGCCAGTAGGATGCTCCGATGGTCTTGGGTATGATTTCGGAAAGCACAAGAATCAACAGCGTGAGAATGGCTGATATCAATCCGAAGTATTCTTCGCCGAAGAGCTTCATCGACTCTGCGCCGACACCTGCCGAACCGATGGTGTGTGCAATGGTGTTGAGCGAGAGGATTGCGCCTACGGGACGGTCCACGTTGTTCTTGTACTGTTTCATCAAGGAGGCTGTCTTGCTGCCTTGACTCTCCTTCATCGAGATGAACGACATAGGAGTGGATAGGAGTACCGCCTCGAGGACGGAACATAAAAAGGATAGTGACAGAGCACTTAAGAAATATAAAATGATTAAGCCCATGAAATATTTGATTCGTTAATAATAAGTTGTCTGGAAAAGGGGTGTTTGGACTACTTACTATAAACGAAGGGCGTTATGGTGTATGTATAATCGGTGTGTCATTTACAGCGCAAAGATATCTATTTTGTGGGTATTTTTATTCCTTTGAGGTCGGATGTTGGTATTCTTTAACTAAATGCCGTGGAATTTCTGTTTTGTTAGTATATTTCTTTTACCCTATCACTCCATCAAGCACCATTGTTGGCATAATACAGACAATATGCCATATCTACATTTGGGCGTTTTTAGTGAAATACCTATTTTTGATGACGCTCCGAATTTGGTGGTTTCTCTTATGATTACTATTTTTGCACTCGGAAAAGAATCGTATTTACACGACCGATAGTTGTGTTCATGCGGTTTATATAAAAGTTTTATAATTATAAAGATTATTGTATTATGATTATCGAAAATGTTCATGCAAGAGAGATCTTGGATTCTCGTGGCAATCCTACAGTAGAGGTTGAGGTGTCATTAAAGTCTGGCATCGTTGGTCGCGCATCAGTCCCGTCTGGTGCCTCAACAGGTGAGAATGAGGCTTTGGAACTTCGTGATGGCGACAAGAGCCGCTATTGTGGCAAGGGAGTATTAAAGGCTGTAGAGAATGTGAATAACGTGATTGCACCGGCTTTGGTCGGTTTCTCTGCTTTGGAGCAGCGTGCTATCGACTATAAGATGTTGGAGTTGGACGGCACCAAGACCAAGTCAAACCTGGGAGCCAATGCTATTCTTGGCGTGTCGCTTGCAGTGGCTCATGCTGCTGCGGAGTATCTCCACATCCCGTTGTATCGCTATATCGGCGGTTGCAATACTTACACCCTTCCCGTTCCTATGATGAACATCATCAATGGCGGTGCTCACTCTGATGCGCCAATCGCTTTCCAGGAGTTTATGATCCGTCCTGTGGGTGCTCCTAATGAGAAAGAGGCCATCCGTATGGGTGCAGAGGTGTTCCATGCCTTGGCCAAGCTCCTGAAGAGTCGCGGACTTTCTACTGCTGTCGGCGACGAGGGTGGTTTCGCTCCTGCACTCAATGGTATAGAGGATGCGCTTGAGAGCATCTGTCAGGCAATCAAGGATGCCGGTTATGAGCCGGGAAAGGATGTGAAGATAGCAATGGACTGCGCTGCCAGCGAGTTTGCTGTTCAGGAGAACGGTGAATGGTATTACGATTATCGCCAGCTGAAGGACGGCAAGAAGAAGGATCCCAACGGCAAGAAGCTCACAGCTGCAGAGCAGATAAAGTTCTTGGAAGAACTGATCACCAAATATCCTATTGATTCCATCGAGGACGGTCTTGACGAGAATGATTGGGACAACTGGGTGAAGCTTACGGCTGCCATCGGCGACCGTTGCCAGCTGGTTGGTGACGACCTCTTTGTTACGAATGTGAAGTTCTTGGAGAAGGGCATCAAAATGGGGGCTGCCAACTCTATCCTTATCAAGGTGAACCAGATTGGCTCGCTTACCGAGACTTTGGATGCAATAGAGATGGCTCATCGCCATGGCTACACAACTGTTACATCGCACCGTTCTGGTGAAACCGAGGATACTACTATCGCTGATATCGCTGTGGCAACTAACTCGGGTCAGATCAAGACCGGTTCGATGAGCCGTACGGACCGTATGGCAAAGTACAACCAGCTTATCCGTATCGAGGAGCAGTTGGGGGATAACGCTGCTTACGGTTACAAGAAGCTAAAATAGACGTGATTAATTATTGAATAAATCATAATCGACGTTAATGGGCATGAACAACCGTGACGGTTGACCATGCCCATATTTTGTATTTTCAAACAGGACCGTGTCACACGGCTCTGTTTGCACTGCCTACAAAAGGGATTCTGCTGTAACGAGGGATGTTATATCGTAGCTTAACCGGAAACGACATGCCGGACTTATCCTGCCGATCAGTCGATATCAATCAGCTGGAAGTGCCGGTTGAAGGTGAGGTCAATTCCGTTTGTCAGTTCCACCTCGTATTCCTTCGTGTTAAACTCTATCTTTCTCACAGCTGCTCCTTTATAATTCTCCTTCAGGTAGTTCTTGATGGGTTGCGGGATGAGCTGACTGGGCACGATGCCTTGCTTGCAGTCAATCTCAGTAAGGTTGCCTTTCTTGTCGAACTCCAGCTTCGTGCCATTCCGCAGAACGACGTCATAGCTTCTGCTGACAACGCCGGACTCAATCGTGGCAAGCATGACCTTCTGACCCTTGAAGTGTTTGCTGAGCAGGGTCTGAGCCTTGGCAGGGAGTTCTTTAACATTGATAGGCTTGTCGTTGCCCGCATTTGCTACGAAACTGAATGACATCATGCAACAAACGGCAATCATCAAAATTCTCATAATTCTTTTCATAAGCTACAAATTAAAGATTTACAAATACCATACATTCAATTAGACGCAAATAGTTCGCAAAGGTTTATTAGAAACATTCTTTTTCTTTCTGTTCTTTCTTTTTGTCCACAATCTGCGTTATGCGTCTGATGCTTCTGTTACGTTGGTTGATGATGAGCGGCACACGTTCTACGACCACCATAGAAGTGTCGAGGCCCAATGCCTTAGGCTCATCGATGCCTATCTTGCTGATAAGAGCGTAGAAACTCATCAACAAGTTCTGCTGACGGTTGGCGGAACTCTCCGGATAATATACGCGATGAATGATGATGAATCGGAAATCGCCAGGTATTCCGTTCTTACGAAGCGAAGGATAGGTGCTTTTTAAATCTACCTTCTTGCTTGCCACAAGGTCTTCCACCACTTGTCGCAGATAAAGACTCACACGTGGTTCTATGCGGAAACCTATGTGCATCGTCACACTATAGAGAGTGTCTGGCACCAGAGTTTTGCAGCTGTACTCAAGCGTGTCTGGAGTATCTACAAACTCCATATTTATAAACCAGTAATGATCGGCACGCTTGGGCTGCTTGTTGATGATGGAATAGAGCAGTTTGTCGTCTACGGCGCCTTCCTTGTCGGCATGGTTTACATAGACAAGATTGGAGGCGTACTTGGGGATGCTCTCGTCGGCTTTGATGTCGGAGATAATCTGATAATAGTCATCCAGCGGTTTGGTGCAGACATAATGGCGTCGTATCTTCATGGCTCTAACCCATACATACATCATCAGGAACAGGATTCCGCCAATGAGCATCGTACACCATCCTCCAGCGAGAAACTTTGACAGGTTGGCTGCCAGAAAGATGGCTTCGATGGTGCAGTATGCGCCCATAAACAATATCGTGAGGACTCGTGCCACGCCCTTGTTGTGCAGGTAGAAACCGAGCAGCAGGGTGGTCATCAGCATGGTGATGGTGATGGCGAGTCCGTACGCAGCCTCCATGTGTGAGGAGTCGCGAAAGAGAAGGATGATGAGAACCACGCCGATGTACATGGCAAGGTTGATCATCGGGATATAGAGCTGTCCCTTTACATGGGTAGGATGCTTTATACGCATTCGCGGCCAGAAGTGCAGGTTCATGGCTTCGCTCAATATAGAGAAGGTGCCGCTGATAAGTGCCTGACTTGCCACGATTGCCGCACCCGTGGCCATGATGATGGCGAAGATCAACATGCTCTGCGGCATTATGGAAAAGAACGGATTCACGGACAAGGCTGTTGGCACATGGTTCAGCACCCAAGCGCCCTGTCCCAGATAGTTGAGAATGAGCATGGTCTTTACAAATGCCCAACTGATGGTGATGTTTTTTCTGCCACAATGTCCCAAGTCGGAGTAGAGAGCCTCGGCACCAGTAGTACAGAGAAACACGGCGCCAAGGATTAAGAACCATTTAGGCGATTGTGTTAGCAGAACAACTGCGTAATAGGGATTGAAAGCCTTCAGTATCATGGGGTAAGACGTGATGCTGACGACTCCCACCACGCCCAGCAGCAGAAACCATAGCAGCATGAATACTCCAAACGACTTGCCTATGCTCTCTGTGCCAAACCGCTGTACGAAGAATATGATGGTGATGATGGCAAGTGTAATTGGGATGACCGGCAGATCAGGACTGATGCTTTCGAGTCCTTCGATGGCTGTGGTAACCGTGATGGCAGGGGTGATGATTCCGTCTGCCAGCAAGGTGCTTGCGCCAATGATAGCCAATATGTATATCCACTTGCTCTTGAGTCGGCGCAGCAGGGCGTAAAGGGCGAGAATGCCTCCTTCGCCATTGTTGTCGGCTCGCAGAGCCACACATACGTATTTGATGGTGGTCTGTAGAGTGAGTGTCCAGATGATGCAGGATAATGCGCCCAATATGGTGCTCTCGTCGATGGTCTCGCCTGTATGCAGTATGGCCTTCATCACATATAGGGGTGATGTTCCGATGTCGCCAAACACGATGCCTAAAGTGACGAGCAATCCCAAGAAGCTTATTCGATGATGGTTGCAGACTACCGATTTTTCTGTATCTTCTCTCATGTTTTTCTCTTTTTTATTAACCAATGTTATCCTTTGGATTATTAAAATTTGCGTGCAAAGGTATAAACATGAGAGGTAAGATATGATTCGTTTAACAAGAATTATCTTATTTAACATCTGGTGAAAGATATCAAGCCGGTAAATGACATTCATCAGAACTCTTATTATTCTTTTCATAAGCAAAAACATTAGTGTCCCAATTTTAATGGGACACTAATGATCGAATATTATTTGCTAATATAATAAAAAGTATTACTTTTACGAACGGAAATTATAAATAGATAAAGTTATGAATATAGTACTTGATGTGCTCCGCTATCTCAAAGAGCACGACATTACTCTTGTTAGAGCTGCCGAGGCTACGGGTGTAGCACAACAGAACATAAAGAAAAGTATTGGTAACAATCCAAAAACAAGCACTCTGCTTGCTTTGGCAAAGGGACTGAGCGTTGACCCTCGCGAGTTCTTCTACGACTTGGATGAAAAAGCAGAGGAGGGCTATAATGTCGTGCAACATGATTATGAAACACCATGCTCTTTAGACGCATCCAAAGCTGCCGAGAAAGAATCTGTACAAAATAGCGATCAAGAAGATACGCTAAGCAGCAACCTGAAAGAGGAACAAGACAATAACGCTCGAGATGGGGCACAGCAGGTAATTACCACAACCTTCTGTCCTCATTGTGGCGCAAAGGTTCGTGTGGGTGTGCTTCTTCTGCCCGAACATTAAAAATCCCACGGAAGCCTCTCCGCATTTGTGTGAAAAGTCCGTTAGTCATCCTCTCTGATGCTTCTGTCTGCGGACGGGCTTATTCGTCCTTCTCGCTGTTGTCCGACCTTGCGAGTCGCCCAGTGGTGGATTCGCCGGCTACCACGCCCCCGTGATGTCGAGGTTGCCAATCATTACCTTGTTGTCCACACCGGTCAAGCTGAATTCAAAATGCGCCCATTATTTAAGTGGACGCATAGATTAAAAAATTATACGATTCTACGCAAAATAAATCTATACAATAATTTTTTGCGAATTTACTTGCATACGTTAAATGTATATATTAAATTTATACCCCAAATAATACATCAACGTATATGAGAACAAAAATCGACATCCGTCGCGCCATCACAGAGCGCGGTTACACCATTACGTCATTCTGTCAGAAGTTTGACCTAAAGACACAAAACATCATTCAGAACTACATCAAGGGCAATCCCACCATAAAGCGTTTGGAAGACCTTTGTGAAAAATTGGATTGCGATATCACCGACCTTTTTTATCCAATAGACGGACTGGAAGCCACTGAGGATAACGTTCCTTTATTGAATAACGAAAACGAGGAGCGGAACAAAAATAAGAAAGACGTACAGCCCGTAGTCAACACCACCGCCTTCTGCCCTCATTGTGGCGCAAAGGTACGAGTGGGCGTGGTGCTCCTGCCCGAACAATAGGAAAAATCCACGGCAAGCTCTCTGCCTACCGTGGAAATATTATTATTTGGGAGATGTTTAAGAATTTATTTTATGGGGTAATAGTTGCTTAAACAAGAATATTCTTTTATGGCATTGAAGCAGGGGCTGCTCTCCTGCCATCTTAACATGCTCTCAATTCGCTCACCATACGATGAAGCTTAGCAGCATCAGTCGGCATAAACTCAAAGGAGTCGAATTCGCCGTAGCAGGAGCGGTAGCCGGATAGATATTTGGCGGTGCGATAGAGTCGGTAGAAGATGTTGCCAGGCTTAATGGACACACATACCGACATCTCGTACTCGGTCTGCACGCTTCCGTCGTTGAGCGTGTATTGATAAGCTTCAAGGGCCACTTCATACACATTCTCTTTGCTGCAGAATGTGAAACCGAAGGGAGCGACGGCCTTATCTATAGCCGAAACTTCACCATCCAAATAGTTGGCAAACCATGCCAGTCTGTCAGCATCTTCAGGGCGTAACAACAACGCGTCGAAATCACCATCCTTACGCTTTCTGCCAAAGAGATATTTAGTAGCACTTTTCAGTTTATCCCAAAATTCAAGATGAACAAGATGGAAACATCCATAAACAACGTGTTCCTCGTCTTCTTCCGTTTTAAGGGTCTCTAAAACCAACTGATGGCTGACATCATGACATCTGCAAACAAACAATTCTGTCTTTTCCATAAATTCCAATTTAGATTAATAATAACTTTTGGCAAAAGGGCTTGGTGGTATTTTGTTTATCGCAAACATCATGCCAATGAATTGAATAAGTGGAATTATATTCGATGTTTTTGAGATGTCCTTTTCTCCCTAATTAGCTAAAAACATCTATTATTGTCGTCGAAACGTCACCGTTCGCGTCCGCCGTCCGATCAGATTGCGTCCGCTGCCCGATCGGGTTACGTTCGGGGTCTGATCGGACGGCGTACGGGTGACGATGACTTTTGCAAAAGAGTTACTATAGTCCGCACAACATTCGGTAGGGGCAAAGCTCGCACTTCTTTCTGTCGTCGGTGGGTGTGAAGGGGGTGTCGGGGGAATAGATGTCGGCGAGGGTGTGCTTGAGTTTCGTGAGGAACTCTTCTTCGTAGACGGTGACGTCGCTAATGGGGTGCTTGTCGATGAGGAGCGTGGGGTCGTAGTGGTTGGCGGGGGCTTGCTTTATGAAGAGCAGGGCGGGGCTGACGGGGTGGTCAGCGGGGTTCCAACGTTTTGAACGGCTGACGATGAGCGAGTAGAGTATCGCCTGGAGGAAGTAGTTGGAGTGTTTGCTGCGGATGTTGTTGGGGTCGAAGATTTCGTCGATGTTCTTGATCGGGCTGGAGGGCTGGTTGCCGGTCTTGTAGTCGACGACGCGTATGCGTGGCTTGCCGGTCTGCTTGTCGGTGAGGATGTCGAGTCGATCGATGATGCCGCCGATGGTGAGGTTGTAGTGTTTGTCTGGTGCACTTGAGACAAGTGCACCCCCTTTAAGTGCACCAACAGAACAGGTTGGCTGCGTGGGTATGGCAGGGATGCCATACCCTCCTACAAGTGCACCTTCTGAGGGGATGGTGAAGGACAGGGAGGTGTAGACTTTTGCTTCTTCTTCCATGGCGAGGATGGAGAAGGGGCAGAGCTGCTGGTCTATCTTGAGGAGCTTGGTGATGTACTGGATTATCACTTCGCGGTTGATGATCTGCAGTCCGTTGTTGGGGGTGCATTGTTCTGCCTGGAAGGCGCGGTCGACGACGTTTGCCAGGAGGGTGCGGTTGCTGAGGTAGGCCTGTATGTGGGCTTTCTCGATAAGGGGGCTGCGGTCGGTGATGTCTTTGTATATAAGGTAGGCTGCGCGGTGGAAGATGTTGCCGAACAGGCGGTTGTCGATGGTCTCGGGGTCGGGATGGGGCTCCTGGATGTGTGCTATGTACTGGTAGTAGAAGGCGAGGGGGCAGCGTATGTATGTGTTGAGGGCTGAGGGGGAGAGCTGGCTGATTTGCTGGAGCTTGCTGAGGGTGGTTTCGTCTTTCTGGATGGGTTTCGGCATGAGGGGGGTGGGGTGGTTCTTCGCGGTGAGACTGTAGTGATCTATCTTCTGTCCGCTCTCTACGAGCAGCTGCAGCATGAAGCGGCTCATCTCGCCGGTGTGTCCGTTGTCGGTGGAGTTGTTGTAGGCGATGGTGATGTCGCTGGCGCGCTGGAGGAGGCGGTGGAAGTAGTAGGAGTAGAGGGCTACCTTGTTGTCGATGGTGGTGAGGTGGTGTGCCTTGCGTATGGTGTAGGGTATGAACGAGGAGTCATTGATGCCCTTGGGCATGTTGCCCTCGTTGCAGGAGAGGAGGAGGAGGTGGTCGAAGTCGATGTTGCGCGTCTCGAGCACGCCCATTATCTGCACGCCTACAACGGGCTCGCCGTGGAAGGGTATGGAGGAGGAGCTGACGAGCTGGGAGACGAGTCGGCGCAGCGTGGTGTTGTCGACGAGAAGGTCACCGCTGTCGGCTAATGTGGCGAGGCGGTTGAGTATGGTGTACATGCGGAAGACTGACTCCTGGGTGAGTGGGTCGCCCTCGGGCTTTGTGGCTATGCCGACTTGCTTTATGAGGGTGGCGATGTGGTGAAGGATGGGTGAGGTGGTGAGATGTTGAGATGGTGAGATGGTGAGGTGGTGTGCGTAGGGATGCGCCATGAGCTTCTTAAGGTAGTGGGGGTTGAAGGCGGTGCCTTTCTTGCGCAAGCCGAGCGTGTAGAGGTCGAAGAGCAGCATCACGAGCGAGGCTACGGGCGTCATGGCGAGCGGAAAACCGCTCGTTATGTTCACCTTGTCGGCTTCGGGTGGCAGACTGTGCATTATGGGCAGCAGTATGCTCTCGTCGCACATCACGACGGCTGTCTTACGGCCTGCCTTGTAGCGGTCGTTCTCCAGGAGCCAGTTGCTCGCAAAGCGCGCCTGTGCGTTTTCCGTGGGCGAGGATATGAAGCGTATGCGTTTGGGTCGGCGCATGTTGGCGTAGATGTCGGGGGCGGTGTTGTCGAGCTCGTTGGGGAAGTCGGAGAGGTTGAGATTGGTTGGTGCACTTGAGACAAGTGCACCCCCTTTAAGTGCACCCCCTGAGGGGAGCGGAGATGGTGAGGGCATGTAGTATTCGTCGAAGTCCCAGTAGAACTTAGCCTTGCCCTCCTTCATCAGTCGACTGAACAGCACGCGCTCCACTTTCTGCAGGAGGTTGAAGCCTACGAACAGATACTTGTCGTACTTCAGGTGGAGCGTCTGCTCGCTTGCCACTTTTCTATATATGGCGCCCTCGTAGCCTATGCCCTGCTCGGTGAGGCGGCGGTTGTAGTCGTGGTAGATGTCGCCGAAGTGCGACCATAGACTGAGGAAGCGCTTCTTCAGTTCGGAGTCGATGTCGTCGCTGAAGTTGGCGAAGAAGCGCGCAAGCATCTCCTTCTGCTCGTCGTCGAGATAAGATATGTCGTCGAGCTCGTGGATGTCCTTAAGGTTGCAGAATATGCTGTCGGCGTCTGCCATGTTCTTGTCGATGTCGTCGAAGTCGGCAAGCAGCAGCTGTCCCCAGCCGTAGAAGTGGTCGAGTGTCTCGTCGATGCCCGTACACTTCGTGAACGACTTGTGTATGTCGCAGATGAGCTTTATAGGGTCGGCGGTCTTGAGGTCGGTATGCTGGCGGAAGAGGTCGCTGATGGTGATGTAGGCAGGGCTCCATACGGGCTGACCCGCAAGGCGGGCAAGGTGCTCGTTGAGGAAGAGAGCGGCGCGCTTGTTCGGGAACACCACGGCGATGCGCGAGAGGTCGGTGCCGTACTTGCTGATTATATCTTCTGCGACGTATTCTAAGAATGTCTTGTTCATGTTGTTTTCTTTTATTGTTATACTTCAACGATGTTGTCCGAATAGACGTACCAGAGGTAGCCCTTCACGTCGGTGTAGCCCATGCTGTGTGTGAGCGATATGTAGCGCTGCACCTGGTCGGTGTGTTCGGGCTGCGGCTTGCCGAACTTGAAGTCGACAATCTGCACCTCGTCGCCGCGCTTCATCACGCGGTCGGGGCGGTGCTCCGTCAGCTTGTCGGTGTGTGGGTCGTAGCTGAGGATGGAACACTCGTTGAAGAGTGTCCAGCCGCCCCCGAACCACTCCTTCACCTTTGGGTTAGAGAAGCGCTTGTGCAGCATGTTCTTCAGTTTGGTAGGCGTGATGACGCTCTCGTCGAACAGACCTTCCATCTCCATGTCGTGCAGACAGCGGTCTACGTCGTCGGCGGTCTCGATGTTAGAGAACAGATAGTGGAGCAGCAGACCCGTCTTGATGTACGACTGCTGCTCTGCCTGCTCGTCGTCAGTCTCGTCGCTGATGAAGTCGCGACTCTTGTTGCTCTGCTTGAACTCTACGGTAGAGGCGAAGGTTTTCATCGGCAGCAGGATGTTCTCTACGTGCGGCGTGAAGATGTTCGGCTCCTCAGCCTTTTTCTTCTCCTTGGTGGTGTCTATCTTGCCGTAGGTCAGGGTGAGGTGGTGAGATGGTGAGGTGTTGATATTGGTTGGTGCACTTGAGACAAGTGCACCCCCTGAGGTGTTGAGTTTTGTTGGTGCAGTTGAGACAAGTGCACCCCCTGAGGTGGTGAGATCGCCTTCGAGCGAGCAGTCGGGCAGCTGCATGTTGCTTATCGCTTGCTCTATCACGTAGGAACGTAGCGATGCGTTGCCGCGGCGTGCGAAAACAATGAGGCTGCGCTCGGCGCGCGTGAACGCTACGTAGAGCAGGTTGAGGTTGTCTACGCAGTTCTGCAGGTGCTCCACGATGTAGTCGCGCTCGTATATAGTGCCCATCATCTGCTTTGCGCTGAAGTCTACCGGCACAAGCGGCAGCTCGTTGAACGGAGCCTCCGTAGGCTCGCACCATATAGTGTTGGTCTTCTCCATGCGCCAGTCGCAGAACGGAATGATGACGTGCTTGAACTCCAGACCCTTACTCTTATGAATCGTGATAAGGCGAATGCCGTCGATGGAGCGTGCCTGGATGGTGTTCGACGCGAAGTTCTCGTTCCACTCCTCAACGAAGTCGTCGAGTGTGGCCGTGTTTGAGGTGAGGAAACTCGTGAGGCAGTCGAAGAAAGCGTATACGTAAGCGTCCTCGCCCACGATGCGCTCAAGACTGAATATCTTGTAAAGACGTTCGGCAAGTTCGTAGATAGGCATCTGGAGCAGTTCGTCGCTGTGGTCGCGGTAGCTGGCAGGCAACGCTTCCTCTACGCCCTCCTCGGTAGAAACCATGCGGTTGGCAGCTTCGAGGTCTATGCCCTTCACCTTCGTGAGGTAAGCCTTTGCGATGTACGCCCGTGTCAGCTTGTCGTCCTGGTGCGTCAGCGAGTGCATCGCCGCTACGAGGATGTTCAGCGCCGTAGAGTTGTCGAGACGGAAAGCCTCGTCAGACACAATCTTCAGTTCGGGACGCACACAGGCGAAGTGCTCTGCAATCTGCTGTATGGTGTTGTTGGAGCGCACGATGATGGCTATGTCAGAAGGGTCGGCGCCGAGTTCTATCAGATGGTCTACTGTCTCGACCGTCTTGTTGAGCGTGATGTCGGTGTAGTCGTCCTGCGGAAGCAGTTCGATGTGTACGTATCCGGTGTCCTCGCGCTTGTCGGGCACCTGCTGGCACACGTCGGCGTACGCACTCTTCAGCTGTTCGGCAAGCTGCATGTCGTCCTCGCCGCAGCACTCCTTAAGGTCGTTGAACTCTATCTCGGCGGCGCGCTCGAAGAAAGCGTTGTTGAAGTTGATGACACGGCGCGACGAACGGTAGTTGTGCGTCAGCGTGCGTATGTCGAGCATGTCGCTCATCTGCGGAAACTCGCCCTTGATGTTGTTCAGCATACGCCAGTCGCCCGAACGCCAGCGGTAGATGCTCTGCTTCACGTCGCCCACGATCAGGTTGCCGTGCTCCTCGCTATGGCTCATGCACTCCTCGAGCAGCACCTTGAAGTTCTGCCATTGCACGGTGCTTGTGTCCTGGAACTCGTCGATCATCACGTTCTCCAGATGCGAGCCTATCTTCTCGAAGATGAACGGTGAGTCGGTGTCCTTGATGAGCGAATGGAGTAGGGTGTGGGTGTCGCTGAGCAGGAAGCGGTTAGCCTCGACGTTCATCTCGCGCACCTTCCGCTCAATGCTGTTGAGCAGGCGCAGCTGGTTGAGATGCTTCAGCGTGAGCACCGCCGATGCGTACATCTTCCAGTTGCTTCGGCGCGTAGATTCTGCCTTTTCGAGCAACGGCACGATGGTCTCCTCGGCGAAGTGGCGCAGCGATGGTGGCGCACTCTTCTTCGTCCAGCAGTCGGCAGAGGCTTCGTCGAGCGCCTTCTGCACTCTGCTGGTGATGATGCTCTCGTCGTATTGTCCGTTCTGCAGTTTGATGAAGTAGCCGGCAGGTCCCGACTTGCCGTAGCTAAGGTCGGCGATGTCAACGCCTTCCGTTTCGAGAGCCTCGAAGAACTCCGCCGCAACGCTTTTCAGTTCCTCTTCTGCTTCGTCGCGTATGGTTCTGATGCGCTTGGTGTACTGCTCGAAGAAGCCCTTCTCGTGCAGCAATGTGTTAAGCTCCTTGCTCTTTGTCTTGTAGAACTCGCGGAAGATGTTCTCGCCGAACGACTTTATGTAGCCGATGACGTTCCAGTTCTTGTCGTCGTCGATGTTCTCCTTTATATAACCGAGAATCCACTTCAGCAGTTCGTCCTTTTCACCCAGTTCGTCGATCATCTCGTCGACGGCGATGCTCTCAATCTGTCGGTCGTTAAGCTCGATGCGCAGGTTGGCCGTGAGGTCGAGCTCGCGTGCAAGATTGCGCAGCACGCTCTGGAAGAACGAGTCGATGGTCTCGATGCGGAAGTAGCTGTAGTTGTGTACAATATTAAAAAGAGCGATCTTGGCGCGATCGGACATAAACTGTTCGGTCACACCAAGTTCGCTCTTTATCTTTTCTATATAATCCTTCGACTTCGGGAGCTGCTTCCATATACCATAAAGCTGACTGAGGATACGTGTCTTCATCTCCTCAGTGGCTTTGTTCGTAAACGTAACAGCGAGTGTCGAACGGAAACTCATCGGGTTCTTGATGAGCAACTTTATGTATTCTACGGATAGCGTGAACGTCTTTCCGCTACCCGCACTTGCTTTGTATACGGTAAGTGCTTTCTCTCCTGTCGGTGTCATAATGGATCGTTAGTCAATACGTGTGATAGTCATGGCGATGTCCTCTGTAGGACGGTCGGCACGGTCGGTGTCAGCGTTCTGTATAGCGTCTACAACGTCCAGTCCTTCCTCTACCTCTCCGAACACGGTGTACTCGCCATCGAGGAACGGAGTGCCGCCAATGGTTGTGTAAGCCTCCATCTGCTCAGCGCTGAAGCCAACGGGATTCTGCTTGCATATCTCCTTCGCCTCCTTCATAAGGCGCTCCTGCATCTCCTGCAGTCCGGCACGGTCGCGGTTCTTGCGCATCTCCATAATCTCCTTCTTGTAGTAGGTCACAAGGTCGTTGAAGGTGATGGTCTCCTGGTTCTGCTTCATCTGCTTCTCCATCTGCTTGAGCTGTCCCTGGTTGTACTTCTCGCCGAGCACGATGTAGAACTGGCTGCCGCTCGACTCCTTGTTGGGGTTCACCTCGTCGCCTAAGCGTGCTGCAGCAAGAGCGCCGCGCTTGTGGAAGTGAGCCGGTGTGAACTCAGCCTCAATAGTGTAGTCGGGTCCGCCTGCACCAAGCTGCTTTCCCTTTGGCGCATTCTTGCTGTCGGGGTCGCCGCCCTGCACCATGAAGTCCTTAATGACGCGATGGAACAGCGTTCCGTTGTAGAAGCCCTCTTCAACGAGCTTCAGCATATTGTCACGATGTTTCGGGGTGTCGTCGTAGAGGCGCACGATGATGTCGCCCTTCGGTGTCTCGATCTTTATCTTTGCCATTGTTATTATATATGAGATTAGTATTTATATGCAAAATTAATTATAAATTCTGTGAATGACGAATAAACAATTGTGTAAAGCTATTGTTTGTCAGATTTTATTTTTACCTTTGTCTTCATATTAAATGTTTTTACAACATAATAATTATGGAAGAAAAGTTCAAATTTACAGACGAAGAAAGGACAACGCTCCTTGAGATAGCCGAGCAGTTGAAGTCGCTGATGGGTGACGAGTATGCGGAAGAAGATGCTGTCAAGGTACGTGCCCAAATCGAATCAGAACTCCAAGAGAATAAGATAAATAGAGATGTTTTCGGGCTAAATCCTATACTTATGAGTTTTCGCACCGCTTTGCTCGAGCTTGAGGAAATAGGCATGAAGCGCGACTGCGTGCTGTCGATATTGCTCTACAACAGCGTGGCGAACGAGAGTCTCACAATCGAGCAGGTAGAGAAGGAATACGGTGCGAGCATAGCGCATATCATCCGTGGCCTTGTACGCATTCATGAGCTATACCGCAAGTCGCCGGTGATAGAGAGCGAGAACTTTCGCAACCTTCTGCTTTCGTTCGCCGAGGACATGCGCGTGGTACTGATTATGATATCGGAGCGCGTGGTGCTTATGCGCCATATCCGCGATACGGAAAACAACGAAGCGCAGCAAAAGGTGGCCGAAGAAGCGAGTTATCTGTATGCTCCGCTGGCACACAAGCTGGGCCTCTATAAGCTGAAGAGCGAGTTGGAAGATCTCAGCCTGAAGTATCTTGAGCACGACGCCTACTATATGATAAAGGAGAAGCTGAACGAGACGAAGCGCTCTCGCGACGCATATATAGAGAAGTTTATAAAGCCTATCGCCGAGAAGCTCGACGCCATGGGCATAAAGAGCCATATAAAAGGCAGGACGAAGAGCATACACTCGATATGGCAGAAGATGAAGAAGCAGCAATGCGGATTCGAGGGCATCTACGACCTCTTCGCTATACGCATCATCATCGACTCACCGCTGAGCGAAGAGAAGATGCAATGCTGGCAGACCTACTCGCTCATCACCGATATGTACCAGCCCAACCCGAAGCGTCTGCGCGACTGGCTCTCGGTGCCGAAGTCGAACGGCTACGAGAGTCTGCACATAACAGTGCTCGGTCCGGAGCAGAAGTGGGTGGAGGTGCAGATACGCACCGAGCGCATGGACGAGATAGCCGAGAAAGGTCTGGCAGCGCACTGGCGCTATAAGGGCATCAAGGGCGATTCGGGCATAGACGATTGGCTCAACAACATACGAGCAGCACTCGAAGCAGGCGACAGCTTGCAGCTTATGGACCAGTTCAAGATGGATCTGTACGAAGATGAGGTATTCGTGTTCACGCCGAAAGGCGATCTGCTGAAATTTCCGAAAGGATCGACCGTGCTCGACTTCGCCTACCACATACACTCAGGCGTCGGCAACAAGTGTGTGGGCGGCAAGATAAACGGCAGAAACGTGTCGTTCAGAGAGGTGCTTCACTCGGGCGATACAATAGAGATTCTGACGCAGAACAACCAGACGCCGAAGCAGGAGTGGCTGAACATCGTGCAAAGCTCGAGGGCGAAGTCAAAGATACGCCTTGCGCTGAAGGAGCTGAAGGTGAAGGACGGAGTGTTTGCGAAAGAGATGCTCGAGCGCAAGTTCAAGAACCGAAAGATAGAACTTGAGGAGAGCGTGCTTTACCATCTCATCTCGAAGATGGGCTTCAAGGAGACTTCCGACTTCTACAGACAACTCGTAGACGAGAAGATAGACATCAACGATGTTGTGGACGGATACATAGCCGAGAAAGAACACGGCGCAAACCAGAAGATGGGCGCTGCGATACGTTCGGCAGAAGAGTTTGTGCTTGACAAAGACAATAACGCAAACAGCTTCCGCACAAAGTCGTCAGACGACGAGCTGGTTATCGACCGCAACCTTAAAGGCGTAGACTACTCGCTGGCACAATGCTGCCATCCTATCTACGGCGACCAGATATTCGGCTTCGTGACTGTGAACGGCGGCATCAAGATACATTGCCAGGACTGTCCGAACGCCCCCGAACTGCGCAAGCGCTTCGGCTATCGAATAGTGAAAGCAAGATGGAGCGGCAAGGGAACATCGCAGTATAACATCACGCTGCGCGTTGTAGGAAACGACGACCTCGGCATCGTGAACAACATTACAAGCATCATCTCTAAGGAGCAAAAGATTGTGATGAAGTCGATAAACATCGACAGTCACGACGGACTGTTCAGCGGCAATCTGAACGTGCTGATTGACGACACGTCGAAGCTCGACGCATTGTTGAAGAAGCTGCGCACCGTGAAGGGAGTGAAGTCGGTGACGCGTTTGTAAAGATAAAATTGTACTTTTTTATATACAAAATAAAGCCTTGGTAAATGTACGTACATTGTTGTGTACGAATGTTTTACTAAGGCTTTATTAAATTTTTAGATGATGCTTATTCGGCGATTGCAGCGTCAAGTTCCTTTATGCCTTTCGTGGTGCAAATACCGCGCAGATAAAGGAAAATGGTGTTGTGCATGATTGTAGTTATGCTATATTCTTTATACATTTGGGTTTCCATAGCGTAGTTGGCAGACGCAGAACTTGTTTTAAGAATAATGTCGAAGTTGATGTCCGAACGGAAGAACCCCTCTCTTACACCACGTCTGAAGAATAGCAAGGCGTTGTTGTGGCGTTCAGCATTTAACTGTTCAAGATATGCTACAACCTGCTTGTACTTGCGTAGTTCAACTAAGAATAAAGGAGATACGTCCGCAATAGCAAGTAGTTTCTTCTTGTAAAACTCGATAATGATATCCATCACACTATGATTCTTGTTCTGGCTATACTGCACCATGTGGTCGTTGAACTCCTCCTCATGAATACGCACCGCCTCAAGCAGAAGCTCCTCTTTGTTAGAGTAAATCTCATACAACGTGCGTTTGGATATAGCAAGAGCATTTGCTATGTCATCCATTTTTACAGACTTCACGCCTTTGTGTAAAAATTCTGTCATAGCAGCCTTTAGTATTCTGTTGCGCAATTCCAACTTATAGCATGTTTGAGAACTTTCCTTGTGCATAAATCTTTGTTTATAATATGATGAATATCGCAATAATTTTTCACAAAAGTATAAAAAAACTTTCAAAGTGTTGCGAGTTTTTATGTTATTTTAAATAAAACGGGCGAAACAATCTTTTAAGCAATGCTTTTAATCCAAGCTTTTTCAGTAACTTTGCGGTGAAATTCTATATCTAATAATTATTTAATACAATGGTTAAAATCACAAAAGAAAGTGCATTGGAGTATCACGAAAGTGGACGTCCTGGCAAAATTGAGGTGAAGCCGACCAAGCCTTACCACACCCAAACCGACCTTAGTTTGGCGTATTCTCCTGGTGTAGCTTTCCCGTGTCTCGAGATTCAGCAGAATCCGGACGATGTGTATAAGTACACAGACAAAGGTAATCTTGTCGCCGTCATTTCAAACGGCACCGCCGTATTAGGTCTTGGCGACATTGGAGCAATGAGCGGTAAACCAGTTATGGAAGGCAAAGGCCTGCTCTTTAAAATATATGGCGGCATCGATGTATTCGACATCGAGGTTGCTGAAAAGGATCCGGAGAAGTTCTGCGAGGCAGTAGAGAAGATTGCACCGACCTTTGGTGGTATCAACCTTGAGGATATTAAGGCACCAGAGTGCTTCTATATTGAAGAGCGTCTGAAGAAGACCCTCGACATCCCCGTGATGCACGACGACCAGCACGGCACAGCCATCATTTCGGCAGCCGGTTTGAAGAATGCGCTTGAGGTAGCCGGCAAGAACATCGCCGACGTAAAGATTGTTGTAAACGGAGCAGGAGCAGCTGCCATCAGTTGCACTAAGTTGTACGTAGCGCTTGGCGCAAAAGTAGAGAATATCGTGATGCTCGACTCGAAGGGTGTTATCACCGCCGACCGTCCGAACCTCACTCCGCAGAAGGCCCTGTTCGCCACAAAGCGTACGGATGTACACACCCTTGAGGAAGCCGTGAAGGGCGCCGACGTGTTCGTCGGACTCTCTAAGGGCAACGTGCTCTCGCAGGATATGATTCGCTCTATGGCAGACCAGCCTATCGTGTTCGCCCTTGCCAACCCCGTGCCTGAGATCAGCTACGAGGACGCAATGGCAAGCCGCCCCGACGTGCTCATGTCTACTGGCAGAAGCGACTATCCCAACCAAATAAACAACGTAATCGGTTTCCCGTACATCTTCCGTGGAGCACTCGACGTTCACGCCAAGGCTATCAACGAGGAGATGAAGATGGCTGCCGTTCATGCTATTGCCGACCTCGCGAAGCAGCCCGTGCCAGATATCGTGAATGAGGTATATCACGTTAACGATCTCACGTTCGGTCCGAAATACTTCATCCCGAAACCTGTCGACCCCCGTCTTATCACAGAGGTAAGTGCGGCTGTTGCCAAGGCTTCAATAGAGAGTGGAGTAGCACGCAAGGCCATCACCGACTGGGACGCCTACAAGAAGAATCTTATGGAGCTGCTGGGTCAGGAGACAAAGCTCACACGCAACCTCCACGACACAGCCCGTCTGCATCCGCAGCGCGTAGTGTTCGCCGAGGGCGGTCACCCGTCTATGATGAAGGCTGCCGTTCAGGCACGCCTTGAGGGCATCTGCCATCCAGTACTTCTCGGCAACCCCGACCGTCTGCAACGACTTGCCCAGCGTCTGAAGCTAAGTCTTGAGGGCATTGACATCGTAGACATGCGTGCCGATCAGGAGCAGGGACGCCGTGCCACATACGCTAAGCATCTCGCGAAGAAGCGTGCACGTCAGGGCTACACCTTCGAGGAGGCATACGACAAGATGTATGAGCGCAACTACTTCGGTATGATGATGGTAGAGACGGGCGATGCCGATGCATTCATCACCGGTCTTTACACCAAGTATTCGAACACCATCAAGGTAGCCAAGGAGGTGATTGGTATTCGTAAGGAGTATAGCACATTTGCAACAATGCATATCCTTAATACAAAAAAAGGCGTATTCTTTGTGTCTGACACACTTATCAACCGCCATCCCGACGAGCATATTCTTGCCGATGTGGCACGCCTCTCGGCTAACACCGTACGCTTCTTCAACGAGGAACCTAACATAGCAATGATTAGCTACTCTAACTTCGGCACCGACGAGGTAGGTAGCCCGGTTAAGGTACATGCGGCAGTCGATGATTTGCAGCAACGCTACCCTGACTTGTGTATCGATGGCGAGATGCAGGTCAACTTTGCCCTGAACAAGCAGCTGCGCGACGACAAGTATCCGTTCACACGCCTTAAGGGCAAAGACGTCAACACGCTCGTCTTCCCGAATATGAGCAGTGCACAGAGCAGCTACAAAATGTTGCAGGCACTTGACCCGGATGCCGAGATCATAGGCCCGATTCAGATGGGCTTGAATAAGCCAATCCACTTTACCGACTTTGAGAGTTCGGTACGTGACATAGTGAACATTACAGCTGTGGCTGTGATTGATGCTTATGTTACAAAGAAGATAAGTGGACATAATTAATTACAATTGAGAACAGACCGTTCGGAGTTTCATGTTATGAAATGTACGATTGTGGCAACTCCGAATGGTCTGTTCTCATTTTTTTTCATTTGACAGGCTTTTGTAAAAATCCTATATATTGTCTTTTAGTTCTTTAGATATTGTGATTAAGTGGCACTTCTACAATGTTTAAGTGCCACATCTGCTATGTTTAAGTGCCACTTGCAGATTGTAAAACATCAACTTTACTTAGGTAGAAGTTCGAAGTATTGACTAAAAAGCCACATTTCTATTTTGTATTCTCTTCTATTTCCACTAACTTTGTAGTATAAAACAAACAAGATGAATACATTTACACGAATAATATCCGATGCGCTTGGTTTGCCACAGCGCGGAGTGGAGAACACACTACAGTTGCTCGACGAGAATTGCACCATACCGTTCATCAGTCGCTACCGCAAGGAGATGACCGGCAACATGGACGAGGTGCAGGTGTCAGACATTGCGCTGATGCGCGAGAAACTCACAGACATTGCGAAGCGCAAGGAGACAATACTTTCTACTATCGAGGCTCAGGGCAAGCTGACCGACGAGTTGCGCAAGCGTATTGAAGATTGTTGGACGCTGTCCGAACTTGAAGATATATATCTGCCATACAAGCCGAAGCGCCGTACAAAGGCAGACATTGCCCGTCAGAACGGACTCGAACCGCTTGCCAACGCCATTCTGCTGCAACTCGATAAGAACATCAACCGTACAGCTGAGCGTTTCGTGAAAGGCGAAGTGAAATCGATGGAAGAGGCTCTTGAGGGTGCGAAGTTCATTATAGCCGAAGCTGTCAACGAGAACGAGAATGTGCGCAAATCGGTAAGAAGTGTGTACAGACGCGAAGCCGTCATCACCTCGAAGGTGGTGAAGGCTAAAGCGGATACGGAGGAGGCGCAGAAATACCGCGACTATTTTGAGTTCTCAGAGTCGCTCCGTCGTTGTTCGTCGCATCGATTGTTGGCAATGCGTCGTGGTGAGCGTGAGGGATTTTTGAAGGTGAGCATCTCTGCTGATGACGAGGTATGCAAAGATAAGATAAAGGCGCAATACGTTCGTGGCTATGGCGAGTGCAGTAAACTCGTTGCCGAGGCTGCCGACGATGCTTTCAAGCGACTACTCAAGCCTTCCATCGAGACAGAGTTCTCCGTGTCGAGCAAACAGACTGCCGATCAAGAGGCTATCAGCGTATTCGCTGAAAACTTGCGCCAACTTCTTCTTGCTGCTCCGCTCGGACAGAAGCGTGTCATGGGTGTAGACCCTGGTTTCCGCACCGGTTGCAAGGTGGTTTGTCTCGACGCACAGGGCACACTGCTCCATTTCGAGGCTATCTATCCGCATCCGCCCAAGAGCGATACCCGTGGCGCAGCACGCCAGGTGTTGGGCATGGTGGAGAAATATGGTATAGAGGCGATTGCTGTGGGTAACGGTACGGCAAGCAGAGAGACGTCGGCTTTCCTAAAGGAGATAGGTCTTGACCCAAAGATACATGTCTTCGTGGTGAGTGAGGACGGCGCTTCGGTTTATTCGGCTTCGGAGGCTGCGCGTGAGGAGTTTCCGGAGGAGGACGTGACGGTGCGTGGTGCCGTCTCCATCGGTCGCCGACTCATGGACCCGCTTGCTGAGCTTGTGAAGATTGACCCGAAGAGCATCGGCGTAGGCCAGTATCAGCATGATGTGGACCAGTCGGAGCTGAAGAAATCTCTTGATATGGTTGTGGAGTCGTGTGTGAATACCGTCGGTGTCAATCTCAATACCGCCAGTCGCCATCTGCTAACATACGTCAGCGGTCTGAACACCACGACAGCTAAGAACATTGTAGAGTACAGAGAGAAGAACGGAGCGTTCAAGTCACGTGCGGAACTGAAGAAGGTGCCGCGTCTTGGTCCGGCTACGTTCGTGCAGTGTGCCGGCTTCCTGCGCATTCCGAATGCGAAGAATCCGCTTGACAACAGTGCCGTGCATCCAGAAAGCTACGACATCGTAAAGCGTATGGCTGAGGACAAAGGCTGTACCGTAGCACAACTGATTGAGGATAAGAACCTGCAGAAGACCATAAAGCTCGATGCCTATGTCACACCGACCGTCGGTATGCTTACGCTCACCGATATCATGGCTGAGTTACAACGACCAGGTCGCGACCCACGTGCTGCGGTTGAGGTGTTCGAGTTCGACCCACGTGTGCACGAGATAGGCGATTTGCAGGTGGGTATGCTTCTGCCTGGCATCGTGACGAACATCACGAACTTCGGGGCTTTCGTAGATGTAGGTGTGCATCAGGACGGACTGGTACATATCTCGCAGCTTGCTGACCGATATGTGAAGGACCCGAACGATGTTGTGAAGCTGCATCAGCATGTGGTAGTGCGTGTGACGGAAGTGGACTGCAAGCGCCAGCGTATATCGCTGTCGATGAAGGAGTAGGAAGGTTGGAGGCTTTAGCCTCCTTCCTTACATGTATATTCTAACAATGGTATATTCTAAAAAAAGTATAAGATGAAATCGATATTGTTCATTGCTGCGTGCATCGTTGTTATGGGATTTGTTGTTGCAAGCTGTCGTTTCGCTCCTTCGCCGAAGTTGGGTGATACGGTTGCGTCTTCGGTGTTTGAACCTGCCGACACGGGTTTGATAAACAAGAAGACGCGAGCAAAGGTGGCAGATACGACAATCGTTGCAGATAGCGTTGGATTGTACTACATCGGTAGCGGTTCAACCAAACAATTCCTGCAACTCGTGTCCTACCCATCGCGCCGAGACACCACCGTGTATGGCAAAACTCTACATATAAAAGTGAAAGGATCCGCCGAGATAAACAACGTAGTAAGAGTGAAGTATTACTTGCTCAACGGAAAGGATTCGCTTGTGAAAGAAGTGGAGCAGGTGAAATTCTCCTAAACGCCCAACTCTTATGGCTTATGTTCGTCATGCTTCTCTTACAAAATGAGGAACGGTCGTGTCACCTAACTGTGGAGCGAATTCAAAACACTCATAACTGAATCCGCTAAGTTCCTCTGGAGTGACGAGACGATTGTTCAGAATAAAGCGTACCATCGCTCCACGACATGATTTTGCCCATACCGCCTGCGTCTTCAAACTGCCGTCTTTTTGTCGTATGTAGAAGTGAGGCTGAACAACCGTCACTTCCTTGCATACCCTTTTCCAATCGAAAAGATGTTCGTATTCCTCGGTAGAGAGATGCAGGAGAATGCCATCATCAGCTTGCACGCTCGCGATAAGCACATCTGTCAGTTTGTCTCTCCAAAAATGGTTGATGGGTTTATCGTTTGTGGTTTCGAGGGAGACGTAATGTTCCATGCGATAGGGTACGACGGCATCCATGGGACGGAGTAATCCGTAGAGAAAGCATGTAATCCAGAGATGTTTCTGAGCGTATTCTAAAGCCTCTTCGCTTAAGGTGGCAGCACGCAGATGCTTATATGCCTGACCATTGTAGGCAAGCAGGGCTGGCATCTTTTCGGCAACCACGAAGTTCTGGTAGCGTATCCAGTTTTCCGTGGCAATCTTCTTACTGCAATCAAGTTGACGAGCCAAATCCTCCATATTCATTTTTGCCATTTCTGCAGCCAGCATATCGGCTGTGGTCTGGAAGAGTGGTGTTGAGAGTGGCTTTCTGTCTGTCTTGCCAAACATAATTTTGGCATTTGCTAATAGTATCTGCATGTTATTATTTAAATCATTCGTTTCTAAAATTAAATTATTAATGTCTTGTTATCTGAAATGTCTCTTGCAAAGGTACGATTTTTTTTGTATTTGTATCAATTCTGTTTATATACATGATTCTACGATCTTTGCTTCAGGTGCAAAATATGTTAATGCGTTAAACTTTTGGGGTGATCCTTGTTACTAGCATATAAATTGGCATATATACAGGAAAAAGGGCAAAAGTAGAAAATAAGAATCTACTTTTGCCCTTTATATATTACTCGTATCTCAATATCTAATAGAAATCTTACGATCTACGGTTTATTATACGAGATACTGTGAGCTGATGCTCTCGTTGCTGATAACGCGGCGGATGGTCTCTGCGAACATGTCTGCAACAGAAAGCTGCTTAACCTTAGCACAACGGTTTGAGTAAGGGATTGAGTCGGTGAAAACAATCTCCTCCAATGCAGAGTTCTGAACACGCTCAGAAGCAGGACCAGACATTACACAGTGAGAAGCACAAGCACGAACGCTCAGCGCACCAGCCTCCTTCATTACGTCGGCTGCCTTTGTGATAGTACCTGCTGTGTCTACCATGTCGTCTACGATAATCACGTGCTTGCCCTTAACGTCACCGATAATCTGGATGGTGTCAACAACGTTTGCACGAGCGCGGGTCTTGTTGCAGAGCACGAGCGGACAACCGAGGTACTTAGCGTAAGTGTTAGCACGCTTAGAACCGCCAACGTCAGGCGAAGCGATAACAAATTCGTCAGCCTTCAGGTTCAGGCTCTGCAGATAAGGCAGAATAACACCAGAAGCGTAAAGGTGATCTACCGGTACATCAAAGAAGCCCTGGATCTGGTCAGCATGCAAGTCCATTGTGATAAGACGATCGATACCTGCAGCGCTCAGAAGGTCGGCAACAAGTTTCGCACCGATGCTAACACGTGGCTTGTCCTTACGGTCCTGACGAGCCCAGCCGAAATAAGGAATAACGGCGATGATGTGGCGTGCAGAAGCGCGCTTCGCTGCGTCAATCATAAGGAGCAATTCCATAAGATTGTCTGAATTCGGGAATGTGCTCTGAACGAGGAATACGTCGCGACCGCGGATAGACTCCTCGTACGATACTGCGAACTCGCCGTCAGAGAATCTGGTTACTACCAAATTGCCTAAAGGACAACCCAAACTTGCGCAGATCTTCTCTGCAAGGTATCTCGTGCTTGTACCTGAGAATACCAAAAAAGAGTTTTGTTCACTCATCTTTAATTGTTGTTATTTGTTAGGTTTTAATATATAAGCTTTCTTAATTTCTCAAAGTAATTTATGAGTTCTTTGTAATCCATTTGATTGTGGATGTTGAACTTGTTCCAGAGGTCGCCACGGATAACCACTCCGCCGAAACCAAGGTCGCGTGCTATTTGTATGTTATCAACATTCATTCCACCCAATGCGTACACTCGCTTGTCAATCAATCCTTTGTCGGCAGCATCTTCCAATTCGTTCATCGTGAACGTAGAAGGTTCTAATGGCTCTGACTGGCTATTAAAAACGTTACCAAGAAAAATGTATGCTGATTGTTTTTTGAGTTCTTTAAGCTGTGTGAGGTCGCGACATGTGCGTCCGACTTTACCTTTATAGCCTTCAGGCACTGGCTCCGCAGCATTATCAAGATGTATTCCTGCAAGACGATATTCATCCTTGAGGTAGTAATGTCCGTGTACGAATATCTTCTCGTAGGCTTTATCAGGCAGCAACGACAATAGTCGCTCTGAATAAATAGGCGAAGTCTCTGGCTTATAAAGGTGCAAATTGTCTAACCCAACATCGAAGAGGGCTGCAAGTATTTTGTCTTCTTCCACAAAGAAAGTGGATTTAGTCATTATTGCTAACTTCATAGTCCGTATTCTTAATTTAGTGCAAATGTATGAATTTTCTATCAAACAGGCAATTTTATAGCCAACTATTTGTAACCGAAATGTAATTTGACCGTGTTATTCCACGAGTTTTCCGCCTTTCTGCAAGGCGTGCCATACGGAATAGCGTGCTTCGGGGTTCGTTTTCTCTATTTCTTCAAATATGCGTCTCATCTGTGTACGGTTGGTGTTACGCTCGTGCGGACATGCCTTTTTCTGCTTTACGTATTGGCGGAGTTGAGCATACTGTGCTATATCTCTTTCGTGTTCCAAACACAATGGACGAATGATAGTCACAGGCATCTTGTCCATTTGCTTCACGGCTGGCATCGTAGAGAACGAGCCTTGGAAGAAGGTGTTGAGCATCGCAGTGTGAATAATATCGTCTTGATGATGTCCGAGTGCAATCTTGTTGAAGCCGTTTTCTTGTGCGAAGCGGAACAAAGCCTTACGTCTGTGCCACGAACAAAGGAAACAAACAGGTTTGTCAGAAGGAGTGGTATCGTCGAATGCAGTCTGCACGATGTGCAGCTTCACGCCGTGCTCTTTGGCAAAAGACTCCAAATAAGATGTGTCTGATTCGTAGCTCACGTTCGCCATGCGCACATGTACGGCTTCTACTTCTATCCGTGGCTTGTAAATGCGCTGTCGCTGTGCAAGCATCTCAAGCAGACAGAGCGAATCTTTACCGCCTGAGAGACCGATAAGTATGCGGTCACCGTCAGAGAGCATAGAGAAGTCTGTTAGAGCTTTCTGAAAACGCTTGTATAGCGTATGGTATAGAATTTGTTCGGGAGTCTTCGGCATGGCTTATTATTTGAAAACAAGATAAACTGCCGCTACGAGGAACACGAAGGCAAGCAGATGGTTCCATCTGAGCGATTCGCCCTGGAACATTACGTTGGCTATCACGGCAAAGACAATGAGGCTGACGCATTCCTGTACAACCTTCAGCTGCACAAGTGAGAACGGTCCGCCGTTGCCTTGAAAGCCGATACGATTGGCTGGTACCTGGCAGCAATATTCAAAGAATGCTATCATCCACGAGAATACGATGACGCCTATAAGCGGCCAATGGCTCGACGTGCCAGTCTGCTGTAGCTTGAGATGTCCGTACCAAGCTAAAGTCATGAAGATGTTACTTAATATTAGAAGTATTATTGTGTAGAATCCTGACATTGTGTTTTCTTTCAATTGTTATTATCGTAAGTTGTCATTCTTGTCAGAAATAAAGGAGCCGGTTGCTTGTTTCCGACTCCTTTATTTCGTTCGTTATTTTTCGTTATCTGTTTGTTATCCGTTCATTGTCTTATCCTCTGAGCTTCTCATCCATAGACGCAGCCGCTCTTCTGCCGTCGCCCATAGCAAGGATAACGGTAGCTCCGCCACGAACGATGTCGCCACCTGCGAAAATTTCCGGACGCGAACTCTGCATCTGGTCGTTAACGGCGATAGTGTTTTTTCTGCCAAGCTCAAGACCTTCGATCGACTTTGGAACAAGTGGGTTTGGAGATACGCCAACTGCAACGATCACCTGGTCGACATCGAGAGTAACGGTCTTACCCTCAACCGGCACCGGTGAGCGGCGTCCGCTTGCGTCAGGCTCTCCAAGTTCCATAACCTGAAGCACGGCAGCCTTCACTGCGCCCTTCTCGTCGGCGATATATTCTATCGGGTTGTGCAATGTGAGGAAATTGATACCTTCCTCCTTTGCATGCTTCACCTCCTCAAGACGTGCAGGCATCTCTGCCTCAGAACGACGATATACAAGAGTAACGTCGCCACCCAAGCGCTTAGCAGTACGGCAAGAGTCCATAGCGGTGTTGCCTCCGCCTACAACGAGCACATGCTTACCTATATTAAGAGGTGTGTCGGCGAGTGGATTGGCAGCATCCATGAGGTTTACGCGAGTGAGATACTCGTTAGATGACATGATGTTGAGCGAATTCTCGCCCTTGATGTTCATGAAGTTAGGCAGACCTGCGCCCGAGCCCACGAAGATACCCTTGAAACCTTCAGATTCGAGCTGGTCGACAGTTATCGTCTTTCCAACGATGCAGTCGGTCTGGAACTCAACGCCCATCTTCTTGAGGTTCTCTATCTCTACATCAACGATGTGATTAGGCAGACGAAACTCGGGGATGCCATATTTCAATACGCCGCCAATCTCGTGCAATGCCTCGAATACATGCACTTCATAACCCTTCTTAGCCATGTCGCCAGCAAAGCTGAGTCCTGAAGGACCGCTACCAACTACAGCCACCTTTATACCATTCTTCGGAGCAAGGTCGGGCAGAGCGATGTTGCCGCTCTCGCGCTCGAAGTCGGCAGCGAAGCGCTCCAGGTAGCCGATAGCTACAGCCGGTTCGTTCATCTTAAGATGGATACACTTGCTCTCGCATTGCTTCTCCTGCGGACATACACGACCGCAGACAGCAGGCAGAGCAGATGTGCTCTTAAGAACCTTGGCAGCAGCGAGGAACTGTCCGCGTTCGATGTTCTTGATGAATGAAGGAATATTGATGTTAACTGGGCAGCCTTCTACACAAGCTGGCTTTCCGCAGTCGAGACAACGATGAGCCTCGCGTACAGCCATCTGCTTTGTCAATCCTTTGTTTACTTCCTCGGTACGTGTGGTTGCACGATACACGGGGTCAAGCTCAGGCATTGCTACACGCTCAATAGCCTTGCGTTCTGCAGGCTTCATTGCTGCACGAAGCTCCTTACGCCATTCAGAATCGCGATTGGTGAGTTCTTCGATAGTCTCAGTTGTTGGCTCTACATCCATGCAAGTCTCGCAAGTGTGAAGTTCCTCTTGCTTTGCAAAGCCACGCAAATGCTCTTCGTAATGCTCCATCTCTTCGCGTTCTGCATCGCGGAAAGTGCCCATACGTTTGAACATCTCGTCCCAATCGACAAGCGAACCATCGAACTCCGGTCCGTCGATACATACGAACTTGGTCTTGCCGCCAATAGAGAGTCGGCAAGCACCACACATGCCCGTGCCGTCAACCATGATAGTATTGAGCGATACCTCAACCGGTATGTTATACTTCTGTGCCATGAGGCAGCAAAACTTCATCATGATAGGAGGACCAATTGCGAACACCTTGTCCACATGCTCCTCTTGAGTGATGAACTTCTCGATACCTACGGTCACAACACCCTTTTCGCCATACGAACCATCGTCAGTCATTATGATGAGTTCGTCAGAACTCTGGCGAACTTCGTTTTCGAGAATAACAAGTTCTTTAGAACGACCTGCGATAACCGAAAGCACGCGGTTGCCAGCAGCCTTCAATGCACGGATGATAGGAAGCATTGGAGCTACGCCAACGCCACCACCAGCACATACTACAGTTCCGAAGTTTTCTATATGGGTAGGATTGCCGAGCGGTCCTACAACGTCGGTGATGTAGTCGCCCTCGTTAAGATTGCACAGCTTGGTTGATGACAATCCAACTTTCTGCACCACAATAGTGATAGTGCCACGCTCAATGCTTGCATCAGCAATAGTAAGCGGCACACGCTCGCCATTCTCGCCAACTCTGACGATAATGAAGTTACCAGCCTTACGGCTCTTGGCAATCAATGGCGCTTCGATTTCAAAAAGGAATACCTTTTCAGAAAGTTGCTTTTTAAGGACAATTTTGTTCATAGGTAGTAACGGATTAGATTTGTTGATGTTTGCTTTGTAGATGAATTAAAACAAAAATTTGAGAGCTACGACTGCCTGTTGTTATACGTGTAAATATCATACGCTTTCGCAACGTGCAAATCTTAACTCTCAAATCTCCGTTGTAATTAATTAAAAGTTCTTATCGTCGAGCATCTCGAAACCGCAGTATGGTACGAGTACTTTCGGTACACGGATGCCTTCAGGTGTCTGGTTGTTCTCGATGATTGCAGCCACTATACGCGGCAAAGCAAGTGCAGAACCATTGAGAGTGTGGCAAAGCTCGGTCTTCTTTGTCTCCGAATTGCGATAGCGACAATGCAGACGATTTGCCTGATAGCTCTCGAAGTTAGATACGGAAGAAACCTCAAGCCAACGCTTCTGTGCGGCGCTCCATACCTCGAAGTCGTAGCAGATAGCAGATGTGAAGCTCATGTCACCACCGCAAAGACGCAGGATGTGGTAGGGGAGTTCGAGCTTCTTAAGCAGGCCCTCTACATGGTCGAGCATCTCGTTGAGCGACTGGTATGAATGCTCAGGCTTGTCGATGCGTACAATCTCTACCTTGTCGAATTGATGCAGACGGTTCAGACCGCGAACGTCCTTGCCGTAAGATCCAGCCTCACGACGGAAGCAAGCTGAGTAAGCGCAACGCTTGATAGGCAGATCTTTCTCGTCGAGTATCTCGTCGCGGAAGATGTTTGTTACTGGCACCTCGGCTGTAGGGATAAGGTAGAGGTTGTCGAGCTGGCACTGGTACATCTGAGCCTCCTTATCAGGAAGCTGACCGGTACCGTAACCAGAAGCCTCGTTCACAACGTAAGGAGGCTGTACCTCAAGGTAGCCACTCTTGCGAGCTTCATCAAGGAAGAACGCCTCAAGAGCACGCTGCAAGCGAGCCATCTTGCCTACATAGATAGGGAAGCCGGCACCTGTAATCTTAACGCCCAAATCAAAGTCGATAAGATTGAACTTTTTGCAAAGATCCCAGTGGCACATAGCGTCCTCCGGGAGATTCGGCATTTCACCACCTTCCTTAACGACAACATTGTCGCTTGCGTCCTTGCCTTCCGGAACATCATCGTTCGGAATGTTAGGAATAGTGCAAAGCTTAGCCACGAGGTCTTTCTCTGCCTGTGCCTTTGTTTCTTCAAGCTGTTTGTTCACTTCTTTAAGAGAAGCTACTTTTTTCTTTATTTCTTCAGCCTCTTCTTTGCTGCCCTGTTTCATAAGAGTACCGATTTGGGCTGCCATCTTCTTTGCTTCTGCAAGGTTCGAGTCAAGTTCCTGCTGTGTCTCGCGACGACGCTTGTCGATTGCGAGCACTTCGTTAATGGCTTCCTCAGCACCCTTGAAGTGCTTCTTGTTCAAACCGCGGATAACACGTTCTGTTTCCTCACTGATGAGTTTAAGTGTAAGCATATCTGAAATATTAATTATAAAATTCTTCGTTATCTTATTCGAGATACAAAATTACATAAAAAATATTTCTTACGGCATAAAAACTAATAAAAAACGAAGAATTTATTAGTGTACGGAAGGGTAGTAATGTATAAAAAGCATTAATCCCAATCCTCAAGTGTATGAGGATTGGGATTAATATGTTTGTTTGGAATAGTTTTTTTATTAAATTTAAGCCTCTGCTTCAGGTATTACAGACACAGTGCTCTTGTCCTTGCGACCCTTGCGGAAGTTAACGACGCCGTCAACCAATGCATAGAGTGTGTCATCCTTACCAATACCTACGTTCAGGCCCGGGTTGTGCTTTGTACCGCGCTGGCGAACGATGATGTTGCCTGCGATGCACTTCTGGCCACCCCAGATTTTAACGCCTAATCTTTGAGAAGCTGATTCACGTCCGTTCTTAGAACTACCTACACCTTTCTTATGTGCCATTTCTTGTTCCTCCTAAATTTAAGCGATTACTTCTTTGATTGCAACTTCTGTGAACTGTGCGCGGTGACCATTCTTCTTGCGATAGTCCTTGCGGCGCTTCATCTTGAATACGATGACCTTGTCACCCTTTACAAGAGGATTTACAACTTCACATACAACTTTAGCACCTTCTACGGCAGGTGCACCTACCTGTACTGAACCTTCTTTGTCAACAAGCAGTACCTTGTTGAATTCAACAGTCTGGCCTTCCTGAGCGTCCTTGATGTGGTGAACGAAGAGCTTCTTGCCCTGCTCAGCCTTGAACTGCTGACCGTTAATCTCTACGATTGCGTACATTTATTTATTTATATAAACGGGTTTTTCCGCAAGGCGTGCAAGCATCGTGCCGCAACTTCTTTGAGCCTTTACGGACTAAATCGGCTGCAAAGGTACAAATTATTTATATTATTAAGTGTGTTAGGTGATGGAAATTTTAAAAAGTTTAACAGATCGAATGCCTAATTAACGGAGTTTTCTATAAATTGGGTCATTAAATGCAAAACGAGCAGACAGATAAAGGTTTGTATAGCATCATAGTAACGCTACGAAAACGTTTGTTCGTCTGCTCGTCTTCTTATTTATTTGTCAACGAGTCTACTCGTCAACTTGAATATATTAATCAATTAGTCAAGCCACTTAACGTAGCAGAAGTCCTCACGATGAACAAGGTTCTCGTTCTTCGGGTACATACGTACGCAGCTCTTGAATGCACCAGCTACGTCAGGCTCAAATGTAGCCTCGAATGTGTAGTTGTTGCCATCACGGCCTACCATCTTGAATTCGCGCTTGCTGAAGATGTGGTCCTCTCCGTTCTTGTCTGTCTTGATAGAAACAAGCTCAAGACCAACAGCATCGTTCAAACCCTGCTCGTCGATAACGTAGCGAAGAGTGTACTTCTTGCCAGTCTCGGCAGCATAGAGCATAGAATCATCCTTGCTTACTACGCGAATAGAGTCCCAACGCTCTGCAACTGTCTCCTTCCAAGTAGCGAGCTCTTTGGCAAGGCGATTATTGTCGGCAGCGAGCTTTTTGAAGTTTGCAGCCTCCTTGTTGTAGAACTTTTCATAGTAGTCGTCAAGCTGACGCTTCATTGTATAGTGAGGAGCGATAGTTGCGATAGAGTTCTTGATTGTCTTTATCCAACCCTCGCTGAAGCCCTGCTCGTTGCGGTTGTAGTAGAGCGGCAGAATCTCATTCTCAAGCAGTGAGTAGATGGTAGCTGCGTCGAGCTGATCCTGATAGCCCTGATTCTGGTATGTACGCTCCTGCTTGAGAGCCCAACCTGCACCCTCGCGATAGCCTTCAACCCACCAGCCGTCGAGAACTGAGAGGTTTACAACACCGTTCATCTCAGCCTTCTCGCCAGATGTACCAGAAGCCTCGAGCGGACGTGTCGGAGTGTTCATCCAGATATCAACGCCTGATACGAGGCGACGAGCGAGTTGCATGTCGTAGTCTTCGAGGAAGATGATCTTACCGAGGAACTCAGGACGCTGGCTGATCTCGAAGATCTTCTTAATCAAGCCCTGGCCAGCACCGTCAGCCGGGTGTGCCTTACCTGAGAAGATGAACTTAACCGGACGCTCCGGGTTGTTCACGATCTTAGAAAGACGCTCCAAATCGGTGAAGAGGAGGTGAGCACGCTTGTATGTAGCAAAGCGACGGCAGAAGCCGATGTAAAGAGCGTTCGGTGTGATGCTGTCAAGAAGGGCAACAACACGTGAAGGATCGCCCTGGTTCTTCAACCATGTAGCAGCGAACTTCTCGCGAATATAGTTGACGAGCTTCTTCTTGAGTGCCATACGTGTCTCCCAGATTTCTGCATCAGGCACATTGTAGATAGCGTGCCACAGGCTCTCGTTGCTCTGGTCGTAAATGTAGTTCTTGTCGAAATACTTAGCGTATACTTTGCGCCACTCTGTAGCTGTCCATGTCGGGAAGTGAACACCATTTGTTACGTAGCCTACGTGGCTCTCCTCCGGATAGTAACCCTTCCAGATTGGAGCGAACATGCGTTGGCTTACCCAACCGTGAAGTTTACTTACGCCGTTAACCTCTTGGCAGGTGTTACAAGCGAATACAGACATACAGAAGCGCTCTGAGTGGTCCTCAGGATTGTTGCGACCCATGCCGATGAACTCGTCCCATGTGATGCCGAGCATCTGAGGATAACCGCCCATATACTTGCCGAAGAGTGATTCGTCGAAGTAGTCGTGACCGGCCGGTACTGGAGTATGAACAGTATAGAGTGAAGAAGCACGAACGAGTTCAAGAGCCTCGTTGAACGACAGACCTTCCTTGATATAGTCAATAAGACGCTGGAGGTTGCAGAGTGCTGCGTGACCCTCGTTGCAATGATAGATGTCTTTCTTAATACCGAGCTTCTTGAGTGTGAGAATACCACCGATGCCGAGGAGAATCTCCTGCTTCAGGCGGTTTTCGTTATCACCACCATATAGAGCGTGTGTGATAGGGCGGTCGAACTCTGAGTTCAAATCGTTATCTGTATCGAGTAAGTAGAGCTTGATGCGACCTACGTTCATTACCCATACATATGCATGTACCTGATAGTTCATGTAGGGAACATCAACAACCATAGGCTGACCATTCTCGTCGAGCACACGCTCTACTGGGAGTGAATTGAAGTTCTGTGCATCGTACTTTGCAATCTGCTGACCATCCATTGAGAGGGTCTGCTTGAAGTAGCCATAACGATAAAGGAAGCCGACACCACACATATTTACGTTAGAGTCAGAAGCCTCCTTCATATAGTCACCTGCGAGCATACCAAGACCACCAGAGTAAATCTTTACAACCTGATTGATACCATACTCCATACAGAAATAAGCCACAGAAGGACGTGTTGCGTCTGGCTTCACATCCATATACTCGCGGAACTTCTTGTATACCTGTTTTACCGATTCCATGATTGCCTTATCCTTCACGATAGCCTCCTTGCGCTCATAGCTAAGGCGGTCGAGAAGCATTACGGGGTTGTGTCCAACCTCTTCATAGAGATCGCTGTCAAGGCTTTTCCACATGTTGCGAGCCTCGTAGTTCCACGCCCACCACATGTTGTGTGCGAGTTCATCAAGACACTTCAACTCTGAAGGAAGTGTAGACTTGATGGTTACCTCCTTCCACTGAGGGGTATTAGCATAGTCTGCTTTGATTTTCATAAGTTATTAATTATTATTTATTTAGTTGTATTTTTCTTACCTTTTAATTACTCGCCAGCTTTCGAGCATCTTGCCTCCGTCTTGCGCAGCGCGATGTCGTATGCTTCATAGTAATAGGTGATAAACTTGCTCCACAATGCGTGTTCTGCCAGAGCGCGTGCCTTGTTGCGTATGCGTCCCTGCTTTTGCTTTGTTGCATTGGCGAACTTTTCTACTGCAGCTTTAATGCTGTCCGCTACCTCATTGTAGTTGTAATCTGTGCGGTGGATAACCTCCACACCATCCTCGATGGTGCTTTCCTTGCCAACAACAGTGTTAGCCCAAAGTCCAAAACCTGCAAGATCAGTTGTGATACACGGCACCTTGAACGCTGTTGCTTCAAGAGGAGTGTATCCCCATGGCTCATAATAAGAAGGATAAACACAGAGGTCGTTGCCCAGGATGGTATCATAATAAGAAAGGTTCACAATGCCGTCCTCGCCTGTGAGATAGCACGGAATGAACACTAGCTTTACGCGTTCGCCCTTGGCGTTGTGCATGCCGAGCCAGTTCATCATGCCCAATGCACGGTCGTTCTGTTGCTCGTTCAGCCAATGAGTGATGACTGGGGTAGGGAGCGGAGTGTCGAATTTCTCACCTTTCTCCATAGCAGCCAAACGCTCTGCCAAGTCTTCGCGTGCACAATTCACCCATGCCGGCACTTCGATGAAGGCAACGATGTCCTTCTTAAGGCTCTCTGCGTTGGTGCGCAGACGATTCATAGCATCGATGAAGACATCAATACCCTTGTTGCGCCATTCGTAGCGTCCGCTTGTAGAGATGATGATTGCGTCGTCTTCAATCTCGTCGCCAGAGAGAGCACGTGCTATGTCGAGCAGACGCTTGCGGGCTGCGGCACGCTTCTTGTCGAAAGTCTTGCCCTGTGGCACAAAGTCGTCTTCGAAGCCATTCGGCAGCACTACGTCTACTGGTTTGTCCATAAGTTCCTTGCACTCTGTGGCTGTGATATCGCTCACAGTTGTGAAGCAATCTACATGCAATGCAGTCTGTTTCTCTATCGAGTGTTTGCTCTCCATATTGAGCTCGGCTGCCATTTGATCACCATTATAAGCTTCCAAGTATTCATAGAGAGGCTTGTTGTTGCCTGCAATACTGCGTCCGATACTTGTTGCATGTGTTGTAAAAATCGTTGCTATCTGTGGCAGATGGTCGTTGATATAGAGTGCACCGAGACCTGTCATCCATTCATTGGCATGGTAAATTACCTTTGCAGACTTTTTATTGCCTCTTATCTCGCTATTATAGAAACTCTCTACAACAAGTGCTGCTGCGTATGAGAACATCGAAGCTTCGTCGTAATCGCCGTATGCATGAAGACTATCAACATGGTATTTCTCCCAAAGTTGACCATAAATCATATCCTTTTCTGCGAAATAAGGGTTGAAGTCAACAAGAATAGCTACTGGAGCGCCTGGTACGTTCCATCTACCAACCTTTACTTTTAAACCTTCTGCTTCAGCTTTCTTTCTCCATGTAGCGAAGAGTTTGTTGTCTTCTGTGAAGTATGGGGTGTTTTTTTCTCCCCAACAGTCAGGACCTATGAAAATAAGTTTGTCACCAAGCTGCTCTACAAGCGTCTTGGCTCTCGTAGAAAGTACTGTGTATATACCTCCTACTTTATTGCAAACTTCCCAACTTGATTCAAAAATATAGTCTGGAAATAAAATGTCTCTTTTCATAAAAAGTTTAATGTTGCGTGCAAAAATAACATTTAAAAGGTAAATAAACGATTATTGACACATTTTTTTTCGTAAAATAGCCTTATTCTTGATATAAATTCCCTATTTTTGCATGGACATTACAGCATAACAAGTTGTCATACAAAGAACATAATGATATAACCAATACTTAAATAATATGAAAAAGGTACCCTTTCTTCTCTTCTTCTTTCTTGTATCTCTAAAAATAATGTCACAAACAGACAAAGTGTTCAATGCTCGTATCTGTAATGACGAATATCAAGTCTACATGCATATAAATCTCTATCAAAATAACATTGTTGTACCTGGTCAAGAACTTTTTGGTGAGACACCAGGCTACTTTGGTGCTATGCGCGATCCACGCAAATGGTTAATTACTTCTGCAAAGATAGAAGATAAACATACTGCTACGCTTGAGATAACAAACGACTATGGTTCTGAAGATTTGACTGCCACACTTATATTTAACCCCAAAGACGGTTCTTATGTACTAAAGCAAAAGAGTGGTAGTCGCATGAAAATTGTCGTCAATCGTAAATGGTTAAAGTTGCCAGTAGAACTAAAATTTGTTGTTGAATAGAAACGTCCGGTTTGTAATTGGGAGAATATTACAAACCGGACGTAGTTGTATATAAATCTAAATATCTATTGAACCTGCTTCTTTTGCACAGGTTCACATGTAAGTCCAATGCCCAATTTCTTGAAAATCTTTCTGTCCACTTCGCTAAGCATAACCGTGCAATGAACCTGACAGCCACGCAGCTTAGGCAATTGTTCCAATGCCTTGCGACAGTTCTCGTCGTTCTCAGAGAGTACAGAGAGCGCCACGAGCACCTCATCGGTATGCAGACGCGGGTTGTGACCGCCAAGATAATTGGTCTTGGTGTACTGTATCGGTTCGATCATCGACTGCGGAATGAGCTTTGTTGTGTGGTCGATTCCGGCAAGATGCTTCGTCACGTTAAGCAGAAGAGCGGCGCTACAGCCCAACAGCGGGCTTGAATTGCCAGTGATGATTGTGCCGTCCTCAAGTTCGATAGCTGACGATGTGTGTCCTGTACGCTTCAGACACTCGCGTGCTGCAACGGTGGTGCGGCGGAAGTCGGTTGTTATCTTCGCCTGGTTGAACAGCATCTGTATTTTGCTGATTTCTCCTTCGTTGCATGCGCCGAGAGCCAGCTTATTTGTAGCCTCATAGTAACGGCGAATAATCTCGTTCTTCGATGCCTCGCAGCAAACCTTGTCGTCGCTGATGCAGAAGCCTACCATGTTCACGCCCATGTCTGTCGGCGACTTGTATGGATTCTCGCCGTAGATGCCTTCGAAGAGAGCGTTCAATACGGGGAAAATCTCGATGTCGCGGTTATAGTTCACCGCAATCTTGTTGTAAGCCTCAAGATGGAATGGGTCAATCATGTTGACGTCGTTAAGGTCTGCCGTTGCTGCCTCGTATGCGATGTTCACCGGATGCTTCAATGGAAGGTTCCAAACCGGGAATGTCTCAAACTTTGCATAGCCCGCTCTTACGCCGTGCTTGTTCTCGTTATAGAGCTGGCTAAGACATACAGCCATCTTGCCGCTGCCCGGGCCCGGTGCGGTCACGATAACCAGCGGACGCTCGGTCTTTACGTAGTCGTTCTTTCCGAAGCCGTTGTCTGAAGCGATGAGCTTGACGTCATGCGGGTAGCCCTCAATGAGGTAGTGGCAGTAGGTCTTGATGTTGCTGCGCTCAAGACGCTGCTTGAAGGCGATTGCGGCGGGCTGTCCGTTGTAATGAGTGATGACAACCGAACCGACCATAAAGCCACGGTTCTGGAACTCGCTGCGCAAACGTAGCACATCCTCGTCGTAGGTGATGCCAAGGTCGGCGCGCTTCTTGTTCTTCTCAATGTCGGCAGCACTAATGACAATCACTATCTCTATGCTGTCACTTATCTTCTGAAACATGCGCAACTTGCTGTCGGGCTGAAAACCCGGCAGCACGCGGCTTGCATGATGGTCGTCGAAAAGTTTGCCACCAAGTTCGAGGTACAATTTTCCATCAAACTGCGAAATTCTCTCCTTGATGTGCTCCGACTGAATGTTCTGATACTTCTCGTTATCAAATCCGATGTTCATAATTGCTTATCTATTCTTATACATTGACTCGTAATAGTTCTGATAATCGCCAGACGTCACGTTGTCCATCCACTCCTGATTGTCAAGATACCAGCGCACGGTCTTCTCAATGCCTTCCTCAAACTGCAAGCTCGGCTCCCAACCGAGTTCCTTCTGCAATTTGCGAGAGTCGATAGCGTAGCGCATATCGTGACCCATACGGTCGGTAACATGAGTGATGAGGTTGAGGTCTTCACCTTCCTTACGACCGAGCAGACGGTCGACGGTGTTGATGAGGACGTGAATGATGTCGATGTTCTTCCACTCGTTGAAACCGCCGATATTATATGTGTCAGCCACCTTGCCCTTATGGAAGATAAGGTCGATAGCGCGAGCGTGGTCTTCTACGTACAACCAGTCGCGTACGTTCAGACCCTCGCCGTATACCGGCAGCGGCTTGCGATGACGGATGTTGTTGATGAAGAGCGGGATGAGCTTCTCCGGGAACTGGTACGGGCCATAGTTGTTGGAGCAGTTGGTCACGATGGTCGGCATGCCGTATGTGTCGTGGAAAGCGCGTACAAAGTGGTCGCTGCTTGCCTTTGCGGCAGAGTAGGGCGAGTGGGGGTTATACTTGGTTGTCTCAAGGAAGAACTCTGTGCCGTAAGCATGGTGGTGAGCAGAAGATGCTTTTGTTGTGAACGGCGACTCAATACCTTCCGGGTTTGTAAGTTCGAGCGCACCATAAACCTCATCTGTAGAGATGTGATAGAAGCGCTTGCCTTCGTACTTCTCTGGAAGGCTCTCCCAATATATCTTCGCAGCCTGAAGCAACGACAATGTGCCCATCACGTTAGTGCGTGCGAAGGTGAACGGATCCTTAATAGAGCGGTCTACGTGGCTCTCTGCAGCAAGGTGGATAATGCCGTCAACCTTGTGCTTCTTCATGAGTTCGAGAACCATCTCGAAGTCGCAGATGTCGCCCTTAACGAATGTGTAATTCTCCTTGTCCTCGATATCCTTCAGGTTGGCAAGATTGCCAGCATATGTAAGTTTGTCAAGGTTTATTATGTTATACTCTGGATACTTGTTGACAAAAAGTCGAACAACATGTGAACCGATAAACCCGGCACCACCAGTGATAATTATATTCTTCATAATATATACTAATTTATTAGTGTAATATTTAGTTGTTATTAACCTCTGCGAGTTGCTTGATGCAAACTTTCAGCGAGTCTGTCCAATATGGAACTTTCACGCCAAATGTATTTTTTAGTTTCGACTTGTCGAGCACTGAGAAGTGAGGACGCTGTACTGGACTGGGGAATTCCTCGCTATAGCATGGTTGTATGTCGCAGCTATTGCCCGAGAGTTCGCAGATAAGTTTTGCAAAGTCGAACCAAGAGCAGACACCTTCGTTAGAGAAGTGGTAGATGCCTGTCTTATCAAGTTGTTCTGTTTCGATTATATGTGAGATGATGTCGGCAAGGTCCCCCGCAAATGTCGGAGTACCTACCTGGTCGAACACAACTTTAAGTGAGTCCTTTGTAGAAGTGAGCATTTGCATCGTCTTCACGAAGTTCTTGCCCCACTGCGAGTAGAGCCACGCAGTGCGTATAATGATATGTTTGCATCCGGTTGCTGCAATTGCCTTCTCGCCTGCGAGTTTTGTCTTGCCATAGATGCCGAGCGGATTTGTCTCCCAATCCTCACGGCATGGCACGTTGCGGTCGCCCTGAAATACATAGTCGGTGCTCACGTGTATCAGCGTACCGTCTACTTCCTTCATAGCAGTGGCAAGATTGCCTGCAGCCGTATTGTTAAGCAGATTGGCAAAGTCGTAGTCGCTTTCGGCTTTGTCTACGTTGGTATAGGCTGCACAGTTGACAATAACGCTTACGCTGCGTTCCTTTACCATCGCGCGGATGGCGTCAAGATTGGTGATGTCGAGTTGCTCGTAGCCATCTGCTACATCTGTGAAGATATAATGATGATTGCTACCAAGTGCCACACGCTGCATTTCGTGTCCGAGCTGACCGTTGGCACCAGTTACTAATATGTTCATAGTTATAGATATTTAAAAAGTAAACGGAGAATCGAAGTCTTTCAACAGTGCATGCTTAGTGTCTTTCTCGCTCAAGATAGCTTTGTCGGTAGGTATTCGCCAATCTATACCCAACGATTTGTCGAGAATAGATATGCCACCATCGGTCTCTGGATGGTAGAAATTATCGCATTTGTATTGGAATACAGCAGTCTCACTCAATACTGCGAAGCCGTGCGCAAAACCTTTGGGTATAAAGAACTGACGATGGTTGTCTTCTGTCAGTTCTACAGCCACATGTTTACCATATGTCGGCGAACCTTTTCTAATGTCTACAGCAACATCAAGAACAGCACCTTTAACGCATCTTACGAGTTTGCTCTGTGTGTAAGGCGGACGTTGGAAGTGAAGACCACGCATTACGCCATATGACGACATACTTTCGTTGTCCTGGCAGAACTCTATGTGTCCTATCTTCTCGTCAAATTCTCGCTGCGAAAAACTCTCAAAGAAATATCCTCGAGCATCTTTGAAAATACGTGGCTCAATAATAACCACTCCTTCAATATCGGTTTTAATTACTTCCATATCAGTGTTATTGTTTTTGCAAAGGTACATATTTTTTTATTTATGGCGTGGCTTATCATCATAAATTGCTTACTAAAAAAGGTAAAAGCCTATTAATGTGTGGTAAAGATGCTTGGGAAATTTCTCTATTAGAAATATAAATGGTAATTTCGCTTCAATCTATTCAAGTCCTGAAAACGAATTTTATTTATGAAAAAGATACTTTTTACTCTGTTCTTAGTGTTTTCGGCATTGCATATGTCGGCTTATGATTTCCTTCGCCCCGTGAAAGATTCCATTCCCAATGGCTATAATTTTTGGGTTTACACCCCTGTCGATTATTTCTATACACAGGAGCAAACTCCTGTAATCATATTCTTACATGGAGCAAGTCTCTGTGGTCGTAATCTTGACAGGGTACGTCGTTATGGTCCGCTCGATGCAATAGTGAAAGGTCGCGATATCGATGCGCTTACAATTGTGCCACAAAACCCTGGTGGTGCATGGAACCCGAAAAAGGTTATGGACGTGTTCGACTGGGTGAAACGCAACTATCCGTGTGACACAACCCGTGTATATGTACTTGGTATGAGTCTTGGTGGTTATGGCACAATGGATGTTTGTGGCACTTATCCGGATCGCATTGCTGCCGGAATGGCATTATGTGGTGGCACAACATTAAAAGATGTCAGCGGATTGGGGGAACTGCCTTTTTGGATAATACATGGTACAGCTGACCGTGCCGTACCCGTGAAGCAATCGAAGGTTGTCGTAGAAAAACTAAAGAATAGTGGCAACGACACTCGTCTGCTTTACGATTGGTGGCAGGGAGCAAACCATGGAGCACCTGCACGTCTGTTCTATCTGCGAAAGACTTATGAATGGCTATTCTCGCATAGTCTGCTTGACAGAGAACGCCCAGTAAATAGAGACATAAGCATTCGTTACGAAGACTTACGAAGAGTGTACAATGACATAAAGCGAGGTGCAAACAATCTTGAAGTGATTGATGGACCAAGTGTTATAAAGTCTGATGGTTCAGAGTATTAAAGTCGATAGTGATATTAAATATAATAGGAGATTATAGCTGATACTGTAATCTCCTATTCTTTTTTACATTATGCCATCTTCGCGAAGCTTTAGCTGCCACTTCCATGCTGAAGCGAGCACTTCGCTGAGGTTTGATTCTGCCTTCCAGCCCAATACCTTGTTTGCTTTTGAACAGTCGCCCCAAATCTTCTCGATATCACCTTCGCGGCGTGGACCATACTTCCAGTTCAGCTTCACGCCAGTAGCCTTCTCAAATGTCTCTACGATTTCGAGTGTCGAGTTGCCATTGCCTGTGCCGATGTTGAAGTATTCAATTGGTTCAGTCTCCTTATCAAGCACACGAGCCATAGCTGCAACGTGAGCCTTAGCGAGATCTACTACATAAATATAGTCGCGAATGCAAGTGCCGTCAGGAGTATTATAATCGTTGCCAAATATGGTAAGTTCCTTACGGATACCGATAGCTGTCTGAGTTACGAAAGGAATCAGGTTGTTTGGAACACCATTTGGCAATTCGCCGATTTCTGCAGAAGGGTGAGCACCTATCGGGTTGAAGTATCTGAGAACGATGCTCTTGATAGCAGCACCACTATGGATATAGTCAGCAATAATCTGCTCGTTTATTTCTTTTGTATTGCCATAAGGCGATGTTGCCTTCTGGTGAGGAGCATCCTCAGTAACGGGGAGGTTCTCAGGCTTCGGCTGACCATATACAGTGCAGCTTGAAGAGAAGATGATGCCCTTCACGTTGTGTTTTGGCATAAGTTCGAGTAGGTTAACGAGCGACACGATATTGTTGCGATAGTATAGCAAAGGTTTCTGTACGCTTTCACCAACAGCCTTAGAAGCAGCGAAGTGGATGATACCTTGGATGTCAGGATACTTCTCGAATACAGCCTCTGTAGCGGTCTTGTCGCGAAGATCTACCTGCTCGAATGCAGGGCGAACACCAGTTATCTTCTCAATGCCGTCAAGAACCTCAATCTTTGAATTGGAGAGGTCGTCAACAATTACTACTTTGTAACCTGCTTCAATGAGCTCTACTGTTGTATGCGAACCGATAAAGCCAGTACCGCCAGTTACCAAAATTGTTTGTTTCATAATACTAAGATAAGTTTTATAGTCTATTAATTATAATATTCGTATAAAAAGCATGTTGAACACTTTATATTACTACAAAATTAATATTATAATTCGTAATGGCAAATAAAACACAGATATTTTTCTGTAATTTGTTTGCGTTGTTAATAAAAAGGTGTATATTTGCAGATGATTGAATGCACATCGTAAAGTGAAACTAACTTCATTTAATTCCAACTGCATTATCAATGAATAATAATCTAAACAAAAGCGAAATGGAAAAAGCAACCGAACAAACAACACAGCAAATTGAACGCTTTCTGAAAAAGATTGCACAGAAATTCCCTCCATGTGAAGACTCTTCAGTCGTGACAGATATTCATGTGCGTGTTTCTCAAGGTAGTGGAGAAATGTTGGCGTTTGACGATGATGATAATGAAGTGACACGTTGTGTCGTAGAACAATGGATAAACAATAACGACGAGGACTTTTATAATGGCGTAGAGCAGACCCTCATATCTACATTCTCAGCATTGTCTCCAATCGCTGATAGTTTGGGCATACTTAAGCCCTATAGCTTTGTTCTTGAGAATGATGACAAAGACACTATAGCAGAGTTATACATCGCTGACGATGATACTGTGATTATTGGAAAGGATCTTATGGAAGGACTCGACTCCGACTTGAATTTATTCTTAGAAAAGCTTTTAGGATAAATGATAGGACGAATACATTCTTTTGAGTCGTTTGGTACTGTGGATGGGCCAGGTGTGCGTTTCGTTTCTTTCATGCAGGGATGCCCTTTAAGATGTTTGTACTGTCACAACCCCGACACATGGGATATTAAGAGAAAGTGTCAGTACGAGATGACACCAGAGCAATTGAGAGACGAAGCTTTGAAGTATCGTTCATTCATAAAGAGTGGCGGTATCACTGTGTCTGGTGGTGAGCCACTTATGCAAGCTGAGTTTGTGGTAGAATATTTCCGACTATGCCATGAAGAAGGATTGCACACCGCGTTAGATACAAGCGGTGCGATAATTACAGATAAGGTTCTGAACGTGTTAGACAATACCGATCTCGTATTATTGGATATAAAGACAATGGATGCAGAACTCTATCCACGTCTCACAGGTGTGAACCAGAATAATAACCTTGCCTTCCTGGATATTCTCGAAGAGCGAGGCATCAATACTTGGATTCGACATGTGGTTGTGCCCGAAATCACAGACAACGACAAGTGGTTGCATAAACTTGGTAATCATGTGGCGCATTATAATTGTGTAGAAAAGATAGAGATTTTACCTTACCATACATTGGGCACATATAAATACGAAAAGCTTGGCGAGAAATACAAGTTGATGGACACGCCTGCGTTGTCGGCTCAGAGAGCTAACGAGATACGCAACATGATGTCACAATATAAGCCATGTCAATAATATGAACTTCTAACCTATGGAGAAAACATTCGTTATAGACTCCATTTTGTCAATTTGCAAAAGTATTGGCTTTCCATTCACAACAAAGGTGAAGACAGATAAATGGAAGGCTGATGTCGTAGTGGATTGTGCTACTTACAAAATAGCTTTCAATGTGTGCAACTTACCACGTAATGTTGAAGATGTGTACTTAGCAATGCGTCAAGAACGAGTGTGTGGTTGTTGGATGCTATTGCCTTCGTTTAGAAAGATTGTGTTAAGCAAACTTCCTTGTTTTTACATTCAAGATATTCGTGGCGAAGTAAATGTTCTTCTTCACAAGATTAGAGAAGAAGAACATTCGCTTCCGCTCGACGACTTTATTCACTCCATGATTTTAGGCAACATACGTTATACTGAGACAATGAAAGTGAAGTATGTTGAAGTGTGTTTTTATCAGAAGATATGTTGGAAGTGCCATGAAAAGAATCATATATACCTTATTAATAAATTGATTTCTACAGAAGGTATTGAGATTGAAAGCGGAATAGATAGTTTTTATCCAGAAATAGTTAATGGCGTAAAGCAATATCTTGATGTTAATTCGGACCTAAATATAAAAATGGGGGAGATAAAACCACGTTATAGTAAGTTCCATCATGGTGCTTATATGTCCTTCGGTTGTGCATATTGTGACAGTCTGTTTGGTAGCACTTACATACAAGATGCCTATGATAATCTTGTCTTTTGCGTTAAGACGCTGCCAAAAGCACGAATATTAATCAGTAGAGACCTCGTTGTGCCAGCAAATCGTTGGTATAAAAGAGGCTAAAAGGCTTAAAAATGTTATCGTGCGGCGAACGCAATCTGAATAGACGGCGTCCGCGATCCGATCAGATTGCGTTCGCCATCCGTTCAGATGCCGTCCGCCATCCGCTTTGGTTTTGCTTAAAAAAACAAAATCCGCGTCGACTGATACGAACATTCGTACCAATCGACGCAGATTACTTATACAATGTTGTTATGCCCAAAAGCATAACCTTTTAGGAAAGCAAGTCGTGAACCGATTCTACCAAACCTGCGTATCTGATAATCAATGTCAAGCAAAGCGCATAGAAACCAGCCAACGCATCGTCGAGCATACACCCCCAGCCTCCGTGTATATGTCGGTCTACCCAACGGCAACCAAGCGGCTTGGTGATGTCGATGATACGGAAGAGGACAAATCCAATTGTAGCAAGCGATATTGCTACATATGACGGACTGTCAACGAACAAGGCTGCAAGCGTAGCCACCCATGTGCCGAAATACTCGTCTATGATAACGGTGCGAGGGTCTTCACCCCAATACCGTTCCATCACATTATCTGTCCATACACCTACAAGGAGTGTTGTCAGAACCAGCAGCACTGTGGCAACTGCAAGCCATATGGGTGAGAGGGTGAAGTAGAGTGCTATCCAGATAAGTAACGCAACGAAACCTCCAAGTGTTCCTGGACCCCAAGGCCAAAAACCAACACCGAATCCGGTTGATATAACGACGTGCAACCAAGGGGCCTCGCCAAGTTGATGATTGTTATTATTGCTCATTTTCTATTCCAAATTATTTTGTTTCAGAGGATGAGTCTTTAAAAGTGACCTTTAGTTTGTCGCCCTCATCAACATCTATTGTAATGGTGCTGCTTAGCTTTTTCTCGTCGTCGAGCAGCAGTTCGCATAGTACATCCTCGATGTATGTTTGTATGGCGCGTTTCAGTGGGCGTGCTCCATACTGCGGACTATAGCCCTTCTGTGCGAGCATCTCCTTGGCTTCTTCACTAATCTCAACCGCATAGCCCATATCGTTTATACGTTTGAACAAACGCGACAACTCGATGTCTACAATCTTACGTATTGCAGTATTGTCAAGTTGGTCGAATGTAATTATCTCGTCGAGACGATTGAGAAATTCCGGAGCAAACTGATGTGACAGGCTTTTCTGTATGACAGAGCGTGCATGTTCCTTTGCTTTCTCGCTTGAATAACTTATCAGTGAAGCATTGAAGCCTATGCCATTTCCGAAGTCAACTAACTGGCGTGTGCCCGTGTTGGATGTCATAATGATGATTGTATTGCGGAAGTCGACCATTCTGCCATTGCCGTCGGTCATACGTCCTTCGTCAAGCACCTGCAGCAGGAGGTTGAACACGTCGCCGTGCGCTTTTTCCACTTCGTCAAGCAACACAATAGAGTAGGGGTGACGGCGCACTTTCTCCGTTAGCTGTCCACCTTCACCGTAACCAACGTATCCCGGAGGTGCTCCAACGAGTCGTGAGGTGTTGAACTTCTCAGAGTATTCGCTCATATCTATACGTATGAGGGCATCCTTTGTACCAAACATCAGTTCTGCCAATGTCTGTGCCAAATATGTCTTACCTACACCCGTAGATCCAAGGAACATGAACACTCCGATAGGGCGATTTGGATCCTTCAAGCCAAGTCGGTTGCGCTGTATGCTACGAACGATTTTGTCGATGGCATCGTCTTGAGCCACAACAACAGATTTTAGTCTGTTGCCAAGGTTCTTTAGTACACAACCTTCCGATTCGGATATGCGCTGTACAGGTATGCCCGACATTATTGATACAACATTAGCTACATCAGCCTCAGTGATTGTCTCACGATGTCCGTCGTCAGAAGCCACCCACTTGTCGTTGAGTTCTTTCAGTTCGCCTTCAAGTTGTGTTTCACGGTCGCGATAGGTTGCTGCAAGTTCAAAGTTCTGGTCGCCTGCTGCTGCAATCTTCAACTGATGTATGTTGGACAGTTCTTTTTCCTTTTCTATGATTGAAGGTGGTATCTCGGCATGTTGCAAATGTACTTTTGCTCCGACCTCGTCCATTGCATCAATGGCCTTATCGGGGAATGCACGCTCAGAGACATATCTGCCTGTAAGCTTTACACATGCCTCCAGTGCTTCGTCGGTATAACGAACATGGTGGTAGTCTTCATAGCGCTCCTTTATATTCTTCAGAATGTCAAGCGTTTCTGCTTCGGTGGACGGTTCTATCATGACGCGCTGGAAACGGCGCTCAAGTGCTCCGTCTTTCTCAATAGAGTTGCGATACTCATCAAGAGTTGTTGCACCGATGCACTGAACCAATCCACGGGCAAGTGCAGGCTTCATTATATTGGCAGCATCCATTGAGCCTGGTGTACTACCAGCACCTATTATGGTATGTATCTCGTCAATGAATACGATTATGTCTGGGTTCTGCTCCAACTCATGCAAGAGGGCTTGGATGCGCTCCTCAAACTGACCACGATATTTAGTGCCAGCAACTATCGCGGTCATATCAAGCCTAAAAATGCGCTTGTTGAACAACAGAGGCGAAGTGCGACGGCGAGCGATAAGCTGCGCAAGTCCTTCAGCAATAGCACTCTTGCCTACGCCTGGTTCGCCTATAAGAATAGGGTTGTTCTTCTTTCGGCGACACAGAATTTCAGTGACACGCTGTATCTCCTTGTCGCGTCCGATGACAAGGTCAAGTTTACCTTGTGCTGCTGCAAGGGTAAGGTCGGTGGAGAACTTGTCAAGTACGGGTGTCTTGTCTGTTCCGCCACCCATCGGTTTGCTTGTAGTATCAGAAGTGGAATTTTTACTCTTCCCGTTATTACGAGAAGCAAAATTGTCCTGCGACATTAAGTTGTCATCATCTTCGGACAATCCAACGCCATTCTTTATGTTTGAATTTGTTTGCATAAGAAAATTCATAGCTTTCTCGTAAGTTAAACCATTCTCTAAAAGTACATTCTTTGCACCACTTGCCATTTTGTCATGCAAAATAGCAAGAATTATGTGCTCCACGTCTACCTCCTTTGAATGTTGAAGTCTGGCTTCAAGTATTGATAGTTTGAGAATATTATTAGCATGTTCATCGAGTGAGATGCTACCATTGTTTGACTCTGCCATTGTTGTGTTGTCAGCCTGAGCATTCTGCTCAAGTTGCAATTTTACTTTTTCAACATCAATATTAGCACCCATGAGAAGTGCTTTCAATGGGCTATGTTTGTCTCTCAACATACCAAGCACAATATGTTCGGGGCGTATTACGCCAGAAGATAGCCTTATTGCTTCCTCTCTGCTGAAAGATAGGTTTTCAGAAACTCTTAGTGAAAACGAATTTGTCATTTATATTATCCTTGATAAATTATGTTCATTAATATTACTTCATGCCTTATATGTAGGCAATATTGTATATGCAAAATACATGCCATTAATTATCGGTACTGCGTTCTAACTCTCGTTCTATATATTTTAATCGGTCTGTATCATTATAACGACGGAAGTAAGCCAAGGCTTCAACAAAATACTCTTGAGCGATTTCGATGTCGCCTAAGCATCTATAGCAAATGCCTATACGAAAAAGCGAATCGCCTTTCTCGTTGTTGTAACAAAGCAATGTGTGCTTCTCGTAAAATGGAACTGCGTCGATATATTTGTTCAGGCGAAAATAGCTATCAGCGACACTATAATAATATACAGCCAATTCGTGCGGGGCAAAGGCTTTGAGCTTAGAAAGAATAGGTTCTAAAGCCTCAATAGCACGTTCGTATTCGCCATCATAATAACAACATACTCCCATGTATGCTTGAAAGCGAGGGTTAAGCTTGTATTTCTTATCAAGTTTAGAGAACCATATCAGTGCCTCATGATACTTGCCGCTTTGGAAGTATTCAACAGCTCTTGAAAGTTTTTCAGCATCTGTATAATCTGATGTATTCTCTAAAATAGAGGCATATGCGCCACTATGTCTGTGAGCAATACATGGGAGAGAGATGAAACATACCAATAAAAAAAACGTGATTCTTTTTGATATATTCATGTTATGAGTTATTCTGTATAGAAATCAATCAGTTCGTTGATTGCTTTTTGACAAGCAGCACAGAAGTTGGGATTGGCATTGCTTCGCATACGACAATCGAACGAAGGGCGATATACACCTTTGAGGCTATAACCTGCACCTTCATACACACCGATAGAATGTGTATTAACAATCTTTTTTTTGTTATTTGTCTTTTTGCCCAAGTCTGTTGGGGTAGGGATAGGAGTTGTTGGTGCAATAAGGCTTTCCCATTTATCATGGAAATTAACGAGTGTGGTGATATTCTTTTCCCAAGGCTCTACGTCATGTGGATACATCGGTATGGCTTCTTGCTCGTAAGCATATTCGTCTGCCAGTCCAGCGAAGCTATGACCGAACTCATGTACAACGACCTGCTTGTAAAGTGGATGGTGCGTCATGCTAAGGTTGTAAGAATTCAGTATGCCACCGCCGCCGTATTCCGAAGTGTTTACCAGCACAATGATGTGTTCGTATGGAGTTCCGGCAAGTGCATCGTGTAAATTCTTCTGATTGAGGGTTGTTAGATAGCGATTGGAGTAGAATGTGTCAAAATGACTGCCTAAAATCGTCTTCTTCCATACTCCTTGCGAAGGTATGCTTGTTCCAGTATCCATTGATACCGACTTTACAGCAATGATATTAAAGCGGTTACGCTTTGTCTTGAATGGTTCATGCTCGAAAAGGGCTTCTGTTGCAATGCGAGCATCCTCTAAGAATATAGGCATTTCCTCTGCTGTATATCCTTCGGCAACGTATGCGATATGAATACATTTTGTGGTATCCTCAGCTGTCTGTAATGTGGCGTAAGGCGTTACATAGCTAAAGCCAGTATGACGAATTAAAATGTCATTCGGGGCTATAACATGTGTCATTGATGTGACTATTTCGTGACGATTATTGCGTAAATCGACAGTTACATCTACAATGTCTTTCGACATTGGTACAAGAAAAATGTTCTCAAACGACTTGCTTATAGTCTTCGCCTCATCGTATGTTAACCATTCTTGGAACAATGTTGAGAAAGAGTTGATGTATATAATTTCCTTTGTGTGATGGTCCCGCACGGTAATCTGTCCATTTCCTTGGACTGGAAGAATATTTAAATTGTTCTTCTTGCCATACCAACGAGGCATTAAGTTGCACTTGTCAAGTGAAATTTGCTGCGATTGAGCGTTTCCGGAGAATATATAATCAATGCGTAATGTACTATCGCAGAAATGTTCATTAAAGTCTACCGACTTGTTTTGTGCCTTGCCTGATATAATATCACAGATGCAAATCATGAATATTATTAGTCTAAATATGTTCATCATATTCAATTCATATTGTTTTAAACCTATTTGTCAAAATGTTTCATTAGCTTTACGATGTAATCTCTTGTCCAATCGCTTTCATGAAAACGTTGATTGTCATACTTCAGTAAATCTATGTCCATCGCTATTTTTCCCTCGTCGCGTAAGAACTTTGTGTTGCCACATTGGGCTTCTATCTGCTTTAATATAGAAACAAGTTGTTCGACTTCCTTCTCAGTGAAACCATAAACAAGGAAGTTGAGAAATTTTCCATTGCTTTTGATTTCTCCTATGGGTTCGGTAAGCAGATTTTCTGAGAATTGTATTTCGTTTATTTCCTCTGTAAGTTTTTCTTTCACGAGTTTCGCATTCTGCTCGTAGTTAAAATTTGTGCCTACTGATAATATTATTTTGTGCATATTATAAGCGTCTTCTAAATTCTGCGCAGACAATAGATGTGGCTATTGCTACATTCAAACTGTCTGCCGTCTCACGACCTTTAGGATAATTCGGTATGCGCAAAGCGCGATTTATAAGTTGGCGAATCGCTGGCGAAATGCCTTTTCCTTCATTTCCCATTACAATCAAACCGGTGTCAGAAAGCTCTTGTTCGTAGAGATTTTCGCCTTCAAGAAGGGTCCCATATATGGGGAAGTTGGCAGGGAGTGAATAGAACAACTCTGAAAGATACATATATGCTACATTCACACGCGCTATGCTACCCATTGTTGCCTGGACAACTTTGGGGTTGTAAACATCTGCGGTGTCACGGCTGCAGATTATATTTTCAATGCCGAACCAATCGGCAATACGAATAATAGTTCCAAGATTGCCAGGATCCTGCACTCCATCAAGCGCAATAGTTAGTTTGCTTGTAAGCATGGTTGTATCAACAGGAGTCTTGAGTTTCTTAAAAACGCCTAATACTTGTTGCGGATGACATAAGAAGCTTGCTTTAGCGAGCTCTTCGGTAGTAACTTCGACAATCTCACAATTTGCAGATGCAGACACTTTCTTGCCATCACCATTGAGCCATTCGGATGTTGCAACGAGTAATGTCAAATTGGACGGATGGCTTGCAAAAATGTCACCAACAACCTTTGGACCTTCGGCAACAAAGACACCTTCTACGTCACGAGATTTCTTTGTATTAAGCGAATGTAAATATTTAATTTTATTTTTACTTAACATCTTCTTAATTAAAACTATCAAAATACGTTATGAATTCTATCTTTGAGTAAAAGACCTTGCAAAGGTAGTAATATTTATCGTTTTTTTTGTACCTTTGCAAGGTTTTTCAAGCATATTGTGTATTAATTAAGTACTATTAATAAAGATGTTGTCTAAGGTAAAGTATAAGTTCGTTTTAATAACATTTGGGATGGTGTGTGTATTGGCCCTTATCTCGTCATGTTCATCAACGAAATTTATTACTGAAGACAATTGTCTTTTAAAAAGTTGCGCAATTAATTGTGAGGACCAGTCTTTCAATACAAAATCACTCGAATCATATTACGCGCAACGTCCAAACTCTAAATGGTTTTCTCTGATGAAACTTCCATTGGGAATATATAATATGTCTGGACGTGATTCAACAAAGTGGATAAACCGTACATTAAGAAGAATAGGAGAGGAACCTGTTGTTTTTGACTCAGTAAAAACAAAAAAGTCTTGCGATAATATGATTTCTGCAATGAAATCAATGGGCTACTTAAAAGCCAATGCATCTTATACAGTTGCGAAAAAAAATAAAAGAGCAATAGTTAACTATGAAGTAAATCCTGGTACATTATATTTTATAGATTCTGTCAAGTATGTGATTGAAGATGAGACACTTTTACCTTTATTAGAATCAAAAGCAATAAAAGGAAAAATGTTAAAGAAAGGTTTGCCATTTTCAACATCAAATCTTGATGCTGAACGCAAGCGCATCGCCCAATACCTTCTTAATAATGGCTATTATAAGTTCAATAAGGATTTCATACACTATGTGGTTGATACAATAGGGAAAAGCAATAGGGTAGACGTGGAACTTCACCTTATAAAGTATCGAAGTTCTAACAATAGTCCAGAAACGCCACATAAACACTATAGTATAAATAATATTTATTTTCGCTCTGGAGATGGCAAGAAATTGCCATTGCGCAGTCGTGTACTTATTAATAATGTAGCAATAACCTCAAATTCGCAGTTCTGCTCAGAAGATGTTCAAAATACTTACAATAATTTTGCACGTCTTCAGGCCGTGCGTTTCACAGATATTCACTTCGAAGAATTACCCGATACAAACTTGTTGGATTGTAATATACAAATTAGTACAAGAAAACCCAACTCTATATCATTTCAACCAGAAGGAACTAATACAGCCGGTGATTTTGGTGCAGCAGCTTCGTTAACATACACTAATAACAATCTGTTTCGAGGAAGTGAAACGTTCAGTGTGCAGTTGCGCGGTGCCTATGAAGCAATCAAGGGACTCGAAGGCTATCAAAATGAAAATTATATAGAGTATAATGTTGAAACCAAACTGGCTTTTCCACGCATTATTGCGCCATTTCTTTCAGATGGATTTCGTAAAAGAAATCGCATGAAATCAGAGCTGTTATTTAGCTATAATCTACAGAATAGACCCGAATTTCATCGGCGCGTCCTTACTGCAGCATGGCGATACCATTGGAGTATGAGCAAAAAGAAATCATCATTCAGATACGATTTCTTAGACATCAACTATGTCTACATGCCTTGGATATCTGCAACATTTAAGAAGGAGTATCTCGATGACGTTTCAAATAGAAATGCTATACTTCGGTATAATTACGAGGATATATTCATTCTACGTACTGGTTTGAATTATTCGTTTAGTGATTCTAAGAATGCATTGAGATCAAACATAGAGGTTGGTGGCAACTTACTATATGCCATCTCAAATTTGTTTGGAGAAAAACGTAATGCTCAAAACCAATATACGCTTTTCAAAATTGCTTATGCACAGTATGTTAAAGGCGATTTCGATTATACTCGTCTTGTAAAAATCGATACAAAGAATACACTTGCATTACATTTTGGTCTTGGTATTGCATATCCATATGGAAATAGTACTATTCTTCCGTTTGAAAAACGCTACTTCTCTGGAGGTGCAAATTCTGTAAGAGGTTGGAATGTTCGAGCTCTTGGCCCTGGAAAATTCAAAGGAAAGGATGGACGTATTGATTTCATTAATCAGACTGGTGATATGAAACTTGATATGAATATGGAATTGCGTACATTTCTATTTTGGAAGTTCAACTGTGCATTCTTTGTAGACGCTGGCAATATATGGACTCTAAAGGATTACAAAGATCAACCTGGAGGTCAATTCAGATTCAACGAGTTCTACAAACAAATCGCAGTTGGATATGGTTTAGGTTTGCGCCTAAATCTCGATTACTTCATTATGCGTATCGACTTCGGTATGAAAGCCGTAAATCCAGCTTATGATACACGCAAAGAACACTTTCCAATAACAAATCCACACTGGAATGATATGACTTTCCATTTTGCTGTTGGTATGCCTTTCTAATCAAAAATGATATATCAACAGCAAAATGAAAACAAAGTCGAAATTAAAGATGGAGTATTCTTTTGATTAGGCGGTAGTTTTCAATTGTAATACAAACAATTAGTTATTTATCATAATGCCCATTATAACTTATTTGTATTCGTACCCAAGAATGTCAATTTGTAACAACCACAATGATAGTTTTTCAATAATATTTTGTACTTTTGAAATCAATATCAAGAGTCTTGATAGTTGGTATAAATTAATCAAAAATGCAATACAATCGTAAGATAATACATATAGATATGGATTGTTTTTATGCAGCAGTTGAATGTCTTGACAATCCTGCGCTTTTGGGTGTGCCTGTTATTGTTGGGCACGACTCAGAACGAGGTGTTGTGTCTACAGCCAGTTATGAAGCGCGTCGTTATGGTGTACATTCTGCACAATCCATGCGTATGGCTAAGCGGTTGTGTTCAGATCTGCATATTGTAGAACCGCATTTTGAGCGTTACAAGGAAATCTCAGATGCAATTCATAAGATTTTTCAGAGGTATACTGATTTGATTGAACCAATCTCACTTGACGAAGCATTTCTTGATGTCACAGAGAATAAGAAAAATATAGAACTTGCAATTGATATAGCTAAGGAAATAAAGTTCGCAATTTGTAAAGAAATTGGGCTTACGGCTTCTGCCGGTGTTTCATATTGCAAATTACTTGCAAAAATAGCATCTGATTATAATAAGCCAGATGGACTTTGTGTTATAGATCCAGACAATGCGATAACGTTTCTTGACAAATTGAAGGTTGAAGACTTGTGGCTTGTCGGTCATAAGACTGCCCTTGAGCTACATTCGCTTGGTATCTTTACAGTCAAACAATTGCGTGGTCAATCGCTTACTACTTTAACACGTCTTTTTGGTAAGCGTGGACAGCAATTTTATGACTATGCTCGTGGTATAGATGATAGTCCAGTAGAAACTCGTAATGTAAGAAAATCGGTGAGTTGTGAAAATACTTTTATGCAAGATCTTTCAATACGTTCTAATGTCATTATTGAGTTATATCATATAACTATTGAACTTGTTAATCGTTTGTCTGAAAGCGGTTTTGTAGGACACACACTTACACTAAAAGTAAAGTATGCTGATTTCACGCAAGTCACGAGAAGTGTAACCCACACTACCCCACTCTTGACGAAACATGAGATACTGCCATTAGCAAAAAAACTTCTTGCTAAAATTGAATTTAATGCCTTACACCCAATAAGGTTAATGGGACTTGGTGTAAGTAGTGGAGATGAAAAGTCAAAAGAAGAAAAGGAACCAAAAATACACTATGAAGAACCAATGCTTCCTTTTACTTAATAACAATAGAAAAAGGGCAACCCAATATCACTATTGGATTGCCCTAACACATATTATTATATTGCTAAATTAGCAAACCTTGTGCGAACCGTCGCTAATAACAACGTCGATAACCTTAGGCTCCTTGCCATATTTTGCAGAGTACTTAGCCTTAGCATCAGCGATGAACTGATCGTAAAGCTCTTCCTTAACGAGGTTGATTGTACAACCACCGAATCCACCACCCATGATGCGGCTACCGGTTACGCCGTTCTCCTTAGCGATGTCATTGAGGAAGTCGAGCTCTTCGCATGAAACCTCATACTCCTTGCTCAGACCCTCGTGTGTTTCGTACATCTTCTTGCCAACAGTCTCGTAGTCGCCTGCATTAAGAGCATCACAAACAGCAAGTACACGGTCTTTTTCGCCGAGTACGAAGTGAGCGCGCTTGTAGTCTTCCTCGCCTACTTCTGCCTTAACCTCCTCAAGCTGTTCCCATGTGCAGTCGCGCAGAGTCTCGAAATGAGCCTCAGGATGTTTTGCTGCGATATGCTTAACAACATTCTCGCAAGAGTTGCGACGATCGTTGTATGGAGAACCTGCAAGTTCGTGCTTTACACAAGAATTCAGAAGAACGAGCTTGTAGCCAACTGGCTTGAAGGGGAAATATTCGAACTCGCGGCTGCGGCAATCGAGACGCATGAGGCAACCCTCCTTACCGAATACACTTGCAAACTGGTCCATGATACCGCAGTTTACACCACAGTAGTTGTGCTCTGTAGCCTGACCTGCGAGAGCCATATCCCACTTACTTACCTTGTTATCGCCGAAGAGGTCGTTGATAGCAAAAGCGAAGCAGCTCTCGAGAGCTGCAGAAGAAGACATACCAGCACCGAGAGGAACGTCACCAGCAAACGCTGTATTGAAGCCCTTCACGTCAACACCGAGTTTACGCATCTCCTGAACAACGCCATAGATGTAGCGTGCCCAACTTGCGCGTGGTCCTTGAGGATCATCAACTTTGAACTCTACACGGTCCTTGAGGTCGATTGAGTAACACATAACAGTGTTTGTGCCATTCGGGCGAAGCTCTGCCATAATACCCTTGTCCACTGCACCAGGGAATACGAAACCTCCGTTATAGTCGGTGTGCTCACCAATGAGATTGATACGACCTGGTGACTGATAAATATTTCCTGTCTTACCGTCGAAGTGCTTAATGAAGCGACTTCTTACAAATTCGATATCCATAATTAATAAGGTTTTAGTTATAAATGTTTTATTAGTGTAAAAAGGCTTGCCCACAAGAGCAAGCCCTTATATATTCAATATGATTATTCTACCGGAATGTCTGTATTGACATTCTTTGAGCCCCAAAGAGCGTAGTAGAAAATGTATGCAGCAGCAAGAAGTACTACTACGAAACTTGTCATGTAGTCATGCGTGAAGTCAATAACAAAGCCCTGAATACCAATCATAACTGCGAAGCCTGCAACCATCATCATGAAAGCGCCTGAAGCCTTTGCTGTGTATTTGCCAAGGCCTTCGGTAGCAAGGTTGAAGATACCACCCCACATCACAGATGCACAGAAACCTACAAGCATGATAGCAAAGATACCAACAGGAATCTCTCCCCACTTCAAGCTGAGAGTTGTGTAGTCAATACCCGGGAAACTAATAGTCTGTTCAACGGGGAGCATGATACCTAATGCAACGAGAACCATTGCAACAAAGCTAACAGTAGCAATCATGGCCTTTGCAGAAACCTTACCACCAATCATACCGCCTACGAAACGTCCGATCAGCATGAAGATAAAGTAAACAGCACTAAGAGTACCAACGTAACCTGCATCCATAGCAAGACCTGGGTTTACTGCATCCTTAGCTGAAGTAAGGTAAGCAAGGATGTATGTTGGAGGACAAACCTCCACAGCACCATAGATTGCAATTGCAAGCATACCAAGCTTGAAGTGACGGAATGAGAAGCAGCTATATTTGTCGTCTGCCAATGCGTCTGCCTTAGGCTGTTCTGGCTCCTGGATCTTTGTGAAGAAAATAACAACGAGTGCGAAAACAAAAATTGCAAGTGCAATCATCAACGCTGGAATTGCAGCTGAAACCTTAGCAGTACTTGCATCGCCAATAAGTGCACCCATAAGGATGTAAACACAAACGGCTGCAGCCGAATTAAATACGCCACCAATCTGAACCAATTGGTTACCAGTGTTGCCACCACCACCAAGAAGGTTGAGCATTGGGTTTACAACGGTGTTGAGCATACACATGCAAAGACCAGAAATGAAAGCACCAATAAGGTAAACAACGAAGCCCATAGAGCCACTGAGCCACTGGATAAGAAGTCCAACAATACCTACAATCAGAGCGAGGAGGGCTGTCTTCTTGTAGCCAAACTTCTGAATAAGAAGACCTGCTGGGATACCCATAAGGAAGTAAGCGCCAAAGTTGCCATAGTTGCCTACCTGTGCAAGGGTATCAGATACACTAAAGTTGTTTTTCAGAATGACAGCCATTGGTGAGCAAAGGTTGGTCACAAAGGCAATCATAGCAAAGAGGAAAATCATTGCAATGATAGCAACGAAGTTACCTTTTTTTGTTGTGGAATTTCCCATTGTTTTGTTTGTTGTTTTAGTTATTTTTTTATTGATTAGTACATTCAACAAAGTTGCGGAGGGGTGATTCCTCCGCATTATTTTATGCAGTGTAGCGGAGGCGTGCAACCTCCGCTACATAGTTTGTCTACTTTTCTACTCCGAACTTATACACTGTCTTCTGTGTATACTGTTCACCAGGATTCAAAACCACTGATGGGAAGTAAGGATGGTTCGGTGAATCTGGGAAGTGCTGTGCTTCAAAGCAGATAGCACTGCGGCGTGGGAATGTAGCACCATTCTGTCCCTTATATCCGTCAGCCCAGTTGTCGCTGTAAACCTGAACACCTGGCTCTGTGGTATACACCTCCATTGTTCTGCCACTTACCGGCTCCTTGATACGTGCTGCAAAGCTGAGTTCGCCCTCTTCCTTCTTGTTGAGCACGAAGCAATGGTCATAACCTGCACCATTCTTGATTTGTTCGTGGTCGGCATCAATGTCCTGACCAACAGTCTTCGGCGTACGGAAGTCGAATGGTGTACCCTTTACGAAACGCACCTCACCGGTTGGGATAGAAGTCTCGTCAATCGGCAGATAGTAGTCTGCATTGATCTCGCACTCCAGATTTTCGATAGAAGGAGTCGGGTTAGCAATGCCTGCGAGTGAGAAGAATCCATGACTTGTTAGGTTTACAACAGTCTTCTTATTTGTTGTAGCCATATATTCAATAACAAGTTCGTTGTCGTCAGTGAACGAGTATTCAACTGTTACTTTCATCTCGCCCGAGAAACCTTCTTCACCATAAGGACTTACGTACTTCAGTACGAGTGTGTGCTCGTTCATCTGAAGTGCTTCCCATACTTTTGCGTTGAAGCCTTTCAAGCCACCATGTAAACAGTTTGGACCATTGTTAATAGGCAACTGATATTCCTTGCCATGAAGCTGAAAACGTCCCTTGCAGATACGATTGCCATAACGTCCTACAAGTGTAGACAAATAAGGTTCGGGAGAATTTATAACGTCTTGAATGTTGTCATGGCCCTGAATCACATTAGCTCTATTGCCATTCTTATCTGGAACCATAATTGCAACGAGTGCACCACCATAATTAGTAATAGCAACCTCATTGCCTTGATTGTTTTTCAAGATATAAAGGTCGGTCTCTTTACCGCCTACTGTAGTCTGAAAATCGCTTCTCTTCAGACCGCAGATATTTTCTGTTTCGGTTGTGTTAATCATAAATTAAGTTTTTAGTTACTTATATAGTATGCAAAGTAACCAAAAAAAAATGTAACATACAAAAGAAAGCACCAAAATTACTTGGTGCTTTCCGTTAAAAACAATTAATTGTTATTTTCTAAATAGGTAAGAAGGTCAGCAACCACATAACTGCTACCTCCAATGAAGATAAAATCTTCTGGCGAAGCCTCATTGCAAGCTACGTTATACGCAGCTTCAACACTATTGTAACATGTGCCGTGAAGACCGCATTCCTCTCCTATTTTCTGTATTTTATCTTCAGTTATGGCTCGATGTGTTGTTGCTTTGCAGAAATAGTAGACTGCATCTTTCGGTAGCATAGCCATGACATGAGTTACGTCTTTGTCGTCCACCATTCCGAAAACAATACGCTTTGTCTTGCCCTTCTGTCTAACAATCTGTTTACAAAGGTAGTCCCAACCAGCTACGTTATGTCCCGTATCACAAATGGTGAGCGGAGTTTTGTACAATGTCTGCCAGCGACCAAGAAGTCCAGTTGACTCACATACATTAGCAAAACCTGCAGTAACGCAATCGGTATTTTTAATAATTCCAAGCTTGCGTAATTGGTCGACAGCGTTGAGTACTGTATTGGTGTTCTTCTGTTGGTAATCGCCACATAATTCGCCCTTAATAATGCCGTATGTCTTTGTCTTATAACGCATAACGTCATTTTCTTCAAGCGAATATCCCAACACCTCTTTGCTGTCTTCTGCGAAGACAATGGGGGCATTTACTGCTTTCGCCTTAGCTTCAAACACCTCGCGTGTCTCATCACAGCACTCCCCTATCACAACTGGCACATTAGGCTTTATGATGCCAGCCTTCTCTGCGGCTATCTTTGCCAGGGTGTTGCCAAGAAACTGAGTGTGGTCGAAACTGATATTTGTTATGACAGATAGAAGCGGCGTGATGATATTGGTGCAATCGAGCCTACCTCCCAAGCCAACTTCAATGACTGCAATATCAACCTTTTTCTCTGCGAAATATTTGAAAGCAAGTGCGGTTGTGAGTTCAAAGAAAGACGGATGTAGTGGTTCAAAGAAGTCGCGCTCTTGCTCAACAAAGTCTACAACATATTGCTCATCAATGCACTTGCCGTTTATACGGATACGTTCGCGAAAATCTACAAGATGCGGAGAAGTGTAAAGTCCGACTTTGTAGCCAGCCGACTGAAGTATAGCTGCCAAGGTATGCGAGCAAGAACCTTTTCCGTTAGTTCCTGCCACGTGTATGGTCTTGAACTTGCGATGAGGATGGTCGAAATGGCGATCAAGCTCCTCCGTATTGAACAAGCCCTCCTTATAAGCAGAAGCCCCCACCTTTTCAAAGACGGGGGTCGAATTAAATAGATATTCTATCGTTTCCTGATAATTCATTTCTGTGAGGTCAACTCGTTGGTTATTAGTTGAAATAATTCTTGAAGCGTTCGAAGATAGACTTCTTTGTCTCCTTATCGCCCTTGAAGTTATCGCTTCCTACGAACGACTCAACAGCCTTCTTCTCATCTTTCGACAGGGTCTTCGGAACATATACGCTGATGTTTACAACGAGATCGCCTGTGCCCGTGCCATAGCCTTGAACAGAAGGCAGACCCTTGCCGCGCAAACGGAGCGTCTTACCAGGTTGTGTGCCCGGTTCAATCTTTATCTTAACCTTTGATCCGTCGATAGTAGGTATCTCTACGTTGCCTCCAAGTACTGCTGTAGGGAAGTCGAGCAACAAATTGTAAATCACGTCGTTGCCATCGCGTACAAATGTGTCATTAGGCTCCTCTGAGATGTACACCTGAATGTCGCCATTGATGCCATTATGCTGTCCGGCACTACCCTTGCCCGGAACGTTTACTACCATTCCTTCTGCTACACCTGCTGGTATCTTGATTTCGACAACCTCTTCACCTTTTACGATGCCCGTGCCGCCACATTCCTTGCACTTATTCTTGATGACAGTACCTTCACCGTGACAAGTAGGACACTCCGACTGGGTCTGCATCATGCCAAGCATTGTGCGGACGGTGCGAGTAACAACACCGCTACCGTGACAAGTAGGACATGTTTCGCTTGCACTACCATTCTCAGCACCCGAACCATTACAATGTGTACATGTAACGTCCTTCTTCACCTTGAACTTCTTTGTAGTTCCGGTAGCAATCTCCTGCAGAGAGAGTGTCACCTTTATGCGCAAATCGGCACCGCGGTACTGTGGTTTCTGACGTTGACCGCCACCACCGAATCCGCCAAAACCACCGAATCCACCACCATGTCCGCCGAACACATCGCCGAACATAGAGAAGATATCGTCCATAGAGAAACCACCTGCGCCACCGAATCCGCCGCCACCGAATCCGCCACCAGGAGCATCAAAGCCGAACTGGTCGTATTGCTGGCGTTTCTGAGGATCGTGAAGTACGTCGTAAGCTTCAGCAGCTTCCTTGAACTTCTCCTCAGCCTCTGTATTGCCTGGGTTACGGTCGGGGTGGTATTTGATAGCTATCTTTCGATATGCCTTCTTGATTTCGTCGTCTGTGGCGGTCTTGCTGACGCCAAGCACTTCATAATAGTCTCTCTTTGCCATTATATATTAATGTATAAGTGGTTTTAATTACTGTCCTACTGCTACCTTCGCGTGACGAATAACCTTATCATTGAGCTGATAGCCCGTCTGAACGCAGTCGATAACTTTACCTTTTTTGTCATCGCCCATACCCGGAACCATTGCAACGGCTTCGTGAAAGTCGACATCGAAGTCCTTTCCTTCTGTCTCAATTTTTCTTACGCCGAGCGATTCGAGCGTCTTGTTAAACTTATTGAAAATGATCTGTACGCCTTCCTTGATAGCATTTACGTCTTCTGTTTTGTCAGCAATGGCGCGTTCGAAGTCGTCAAGAATCGGCAGGAAAGCACAAACAGCCTTCTCGCTACCATTGAGCAGAAGCTCCGCCTTTTCCTTGAGTGTACGCTTGCGATAGTTGTCAAATTCTGCAACTGCACGCAGATACTTGTCTTTGTACTGCTCTACTTCTTTCTTGGCTGCTTCAAGCTGCTCCTCTACTGTGAGTTCCGTTGTCTTCTCTTCTGCCGAATTGTCAGTGTTTGCAGATGTGTCTTCTGTATTGTCATCAGAAATCACATTGTTTTCAACGTTCTCATCATTGATTTCGATGTTATTCCCTGTATTTTCGTTATTTTTCATATTATATTAAACTTTAGTATTTATATGTTATTTAGCAAATACCTTGCCAATTTGTGTTTCACGAAAAAAATAGAGACAACATAGACATAAATTGTATATGCTGTCTCTATTGCTATGTCGTTTAAACTATTTAATGTTAATCGAATTAACCTTTTGCGTACATTTTAGCTTTCAGCTCCTTTATCTCCTCGTTGTAAATGTAATCATCGTAATCCATGAGTTTATCGATAGTGCCGTTTGGCGTAAGCTCTATGATACGATTTGCTACAGTCTGAATAAACTCGTGGTCATGGCTTGAGAACAAAATGTTGCCTTTGAAACCAACGAGGTTGTTATTAAACGCCTGAATGCTCTCGAGGTCGAGGTGGTTGGTTGGCGTGTCAAGGATCAGACAGTTAGCATTCTTTAGCTGCATACGTGCAATCATACAACGCATACGCTCGCCTCCAGAGAGTACGTTCACCTTCTTCAGTACCTCTTCGCCAGAGAAGAGCATGCGTCCGAGGAAGCCCTTCATTACGACTTCGTTACCCGGACCATACTGCGAGAGCCAGTCGACAAGGTTCTTGTCGTTTTGGAAGAATTCTGTATTGTCGAGTGGCAAGTAGGCTGTTGTGATTGTCACGCCCCACTTGAATGTTCCTGCTGTAGCTTCACGATTGCCATTAATTATCTCGAAGAGCGCAGTCATTGCCTTTGGGTTGTGGCTGAGGAACACAACCTTCTCTCCCTTTTCTATATTGAAGCTTACGTTGTCAAAGAGTACTGTACCGTCATCATCAACTGCCTTCAAGCCCTCAACTTCAAGAATTTGGTTGCCTGGTTCGCGCTCCATCTGGAAGATAATGCCTGGGTACTTGCGGCTTGATGGACGAATTTCCTCGACATTGAGCTTCTCAAGCATCTTCTTACGCGATGTTGTCTGCTTACTCTTTGCCACGTTTGCAGAGAAACGACGAATGAACTCCTCAAGTTCCTTGCGCTTCTCCTCTGCCTTCTGGCGTTGGTTCTGTGCCTGACGCAGAGCGAGCTGTGACGACTCGTACCAGAAAGAATAGTTGCCGGCAAACACTGTAACCTTTCCGAAGTCGATATCCACGGTCTGTGTGCTGACTGCATCAAGGAAGTGGCGGTCGTGGCTTACAACGAGCACCGTTTGCTCAACATTGCTCAAATACTCCTCAAGCCACTGTACGGTGTCAAGGTCCAAGTCGTTGGTAGGCTCGTCAAGCAAGAGGTTGTCCGGATTGCCGAAAAGAGCCTTTGCAAGCATCACGCGCACTTTCTCGTTGTTTGACAGTTCGCTCATCTGCTTTTCGTGCAGCGATTCGGGTATACCGAGGTTAGAAAGCATCTGTGCAGCATTGCTTTCAGCCTCCCAACCTTCCATCTCTGCAAATTTCAACTCAAGGTCGGCAGCACGTACACCATCCTCCTCGGTCATCTCTGCCTTGCTGTAGAGTTCCTCACGCTCCTTCATGTTCTTCCAGAGAGGTTCGTGACCCATGAGCACGGTATCAAGTACGCGGTATGCGTCGAACTTAAAGTGGTCCTGTTCGAGCACTGAGAGACGCTCACCAGGACCGAGTTCTACAGAACCCTTGTTTGGCTCCAAATCGCCACTGATAGCGCGGAGTAATGTAGACTTACCAGCACCATTTGCACCGATAACTCCGTAAATATTGCCTGGAGTAAACTTCAGATTTACGTCCTTGTAGAGAACTCTCTTACCAAATTGAATAGCGAGATTGCTAACTGTTATCATATTGCCTTTTCTTCTTTATATTGTTTCGAGGTGCAAAGTTACACATTATTTTCTGGATGGGCAAATTTTATGGTTAGCATATCTAAACTATAGCTTCGTAGTAAAAAAGGATAATTGTAGTACTCCCTATGTAGTACTGGAGTAATCTCAATGTAGTACTGGAGTAATCTCGCTACTATACTGCAGTAATCTCACTACCAGTACTGCAGTAATCCCTATGCCAGTACTGGAACTATCTCTATGTAGCACTAAAAAAAAGACCTTGCCAACACTGATTGACAAGGTCTTTTATGATGTTTAATGATTTAAATCATACTCAAGAAGTATTCGTGTACGCGTGTATCGTCGTTCAGTTCGGGGTGAAACGATGTAACAAGCTGCTTACCTTGGCGTGCAGCAACGATGTGTCCATCTACCTCTGCCAAAATTTCAGTATCCCCCTTAACCTTGCGGATATATGGTGCACGGATGAATGTCATAGGTATGTCCTCGCCTACTCCCTTCATTGGTGCTATGGTATAGAAGCTACCGAGCTGACGACCGTAGGCGTTACGGAGAACTTCCGTGTCCATAGTGGCGAGTCGGGTTGCAGGCTCGCCTTCAATCTGCTTTGAGAGTAGAATGAGTCCGGCACATGTTCCAAAGACGGGAAGTCCGTCGCAGATGGTGTTACGGATAGGTTCGAGCAAGTGTAGGTCGCTAAGCAACTTTGCTTGCACGGTGCTTTCACCTCCCGGGATTATCAGTCCATCCTTCGGCTGCTCCCAATCTGCCAGTTGTCTTATTTGGAAAGTTTCAACTCCAAGGCGCTGAAGCATTTGTTCGTGCTCCGCGAATGCGCCTTGAAGTGCCAATACTGCAATTCTCATTACTTGCCACGCTCAGCCATGAGCACTTCAATCTCGTGCTCGTTGATACCTACCATAGCTTCACCGAGGTCTTCAGAAAGCTCAGCAAGCTTCTTGGCATCGTTATAGTTAGTTACGGCCTGCACGATAGCAGCAGCACGCTTCTCAGGGTTACCGCTCTTGAAGATGCCAGAACCCACGAATACGCCCTCTGCTCCGAGCTGCATCATAAGAGCGGCATCAGCAGGAGTTGCAACGCCACCAGCAGCAAAGTTTACAACTGGCAATTTGCCGTTTTCGTGTACGTACTTAACCAACTCATAAGGAACCTGCAACTGCTTAGCAGCCTCGAAGAGTTCGTCCTCAGCCATTGACTTGAGACGACGCATCTCGCTCTGCATCATACGCATATGGCGTACAGCCTGAACAACATCACCTGTGCCAGGCTCACCCTTTGTACGAATCATTGTGGCACCTTCTGCAATGCGACGAAGAGCTTCGCCAAGATTTTTTGCTCCGCACACAAAAGGAACGGTAAACTTTGTCTTGTCGATGTGGTAAACATCGTCTGCTGGAGAGAGAACCTCACTCTCATCAATATAGTCGATAGCAATAGCCTGAAGTATCTGAGCCTCTGCGAAATGACCAATGCGACATTTTGCCATTACTGGAATAGAAACGGCTTCCTGAATGCCCTTAATCATTTTGGGGTCGCTCATACGTGAAACGCCACCTGCCGCACGAATATCAGCTGGAATACGCTCAAGCGCCATTACAGCACATGCACCTGCAGCCTCTGCGATGCGAGCCTGCTCTGGAGTAGTAACGTCCATAATAACACCGCCCTTAAGCATCTGAGCCAAGTTGCGGTTCAATGTTTGTCTGTTTTCTGTCATAATGTTATTAAGTAAAATGTATTTAGATTATTTTAAATCTTATTCTGAAAGAGTGCTTCATTTCGTCCCAATTTGTGCCGAGCATCACAAATTTACCTATCTGTGAAGTTGAACGCACGTGTTTGCCAATGCACGGACAAGCGTCATAGTCGCCAATTCGCACAATACGCAAATTCTCTGAGGCATCCTCTGGCAAACGATCAAGACTTATATCGTCGGGAATATGATTACGATCTACCACTTCATACTTTACGGGGAGGTCTTCCTCAATGAGTTCATTCATGCGCACTTCAATCTCTTTCTCTTCCTTGCGCGAAGGTTTGTGGTCGAGGATGAAACTGATTTTGCTTTTCTTGCGTTCAATGTGCGCATTGCGTGAGCGCTCGCATCCGAACATTCTCACCATTGTTTGGTTGAGTAGATGTTCTGCCGTGTGGGCAGGTGGGTACTCTTCCTTGTTGTGTGCGTTGAAAATCTCTTCTGTCTCCATACTCAATTGCATTTTAAGTATTACACATCTATACGCATCCACGTCCACGTTGACGGATGTAGTAGAACCGAAGTGTACTGCCACGTTTGTACCAGAGAGCAAATCTGTAGCCACAACATCCTTGCGCGGAATATGAAGGAAAGTAAAAGCGTGGTCGGGTATGTTTACCGTTAGCGATGCCTTCGCTCCGTCGAAGTTAGCAACAACAAATAACAATTCGTTGTTGGCTTTTCGCAAGAAAGCGTATTGACGTTCGGCAATATGTTCGTTGACGTACATCAAATCGAAGAAGTCGCCCTCACTTACTGCCTTCTCTGCATTGGCTATGTTGAGCACTTCAGAGTAAAGACGTGAGAGTCCACGCTCTTCATCGGTTGACTCTTTAGACACAAAAGCACGATACAGAGACGGAACAGTCCAATAATCGAATATAGTTGTTCTGCCGTCGCAACCGCTGAATCCTTCTTCGTCCATACCACGCTCGCCATACTCCTGACCTGCATATACCATGAACGGATTCTTGCGCATAAGCACATTTGCAACAAGAGCAGGGTAAGCACGGAATGCATCGCCAGCGAAGTAGTTGCTTGCAATGCGCTGCTCGTCGTGGTTCTCAAGGAAGTAAAGCATATGTTCGTTGATATCGTCCACCCACTGCCATGCTGTGGTGATTTTAGAAGTTGGACAACCATCGCAGATTATGCTACGCATCGTGTCGTACATGCCCACCTTATCATATAGATAGTCGAAGCCTGCAGCCACGTAGTGACGATAATCCATGGGGTTATATACCTCTGCGATAAACAATATGCCAGGGTTGATGGCTTTCACCTTAGCGATAGCCCAACTCCAAAACGCGGTTGGCACCATCTCTGCCATATCGCATCGAAATCCGTCTACTCCCCTTGCTGCCCAAAACAATAGAATGTCAAGCATCTTCTGCCATGTGTTTGGCACCGGCGAGAAATGCTCTGAACGTCCTCCTGCGTCACAATAGTCAACACCGTAATTGAGTTTTACGGTTTCATACCAATCGTTCTTGCCAGGATATGCATCGAAGTGATCATTACCTGTTGCTTTTGCAGGGTATTCGGTGTAAGGTTCGGATTCTCCTGCGTAGAGGTCTATGCTTGGGGAGAACTGCTGTCCTACATTATAATAGAAGTTGTTATCAGAGCTAAATCCCATCGACTGGTTGTCTGTTGCTCCAAGGTCAACGATTCCTTCTGGTTTTACAACCGAGTGATATTGACGAGCAACATGGTTAGGCACGAAGTCGATGATTACTTTCATGTTTGCCTTGTGAGTACGCTCTACGAGTGCGTCGAATTCCGCACTACGCTCATTCACATCTTCTGCAAGGTCGGGGTCTACATCATAATAGTCGGTTATAGCGTATGGCGAACCCGCTCTACCCTTCACTACAGCAGGGTGTTGTCGAGGGATACCGAACGAAGAATAGTCTGTCATAGAAGCATGGCGAATGATTCCCGTGTACCATACATGGGTGATACCTTTCGCACGAATCTGCTGGAGTACTTCGTCGGAGAAGAAGTTCATCTTTCCACAACCGTTCTCGGCAATCGTACCATTCTGCTTGCACACATTGGTACGATTGCCGAACAATCGTGTAAAAATCTGGTATATTATGATTTTCTGCTGAGCCATGTCAATTAGATGATACCGTGGGCAGCCACAGTCTTATCGATACGACCAATCATTCCCTGAAGAGCCTTACCTGGACCACACTCTGTGAAGTCGTTTGCTCCTGCCTTAATCATATTCTGTACGCTTGCAGTCCAACGTACACTGCTTGTGAGCTGGGCAATGAGGTTTGCCTGAATCTCAGCAGGGTCGGTGTGTGGCTGTGCGTCCACATTCTGGTATACGGGACACTTCGGCTCAGAGAATGCTGTTGCCTTGATTGCCTTTTCAAGCTCTTCCTTTGCTGGTTGCATCAGCGGAGAGTGGAATGCTCCACCAACCTTCAGCGGCAGAGCGCGCTTAGCACCTGCAGCCTTCAGTTTCTCGCAGGCAGCGTTGATTGCATCAACATTACCGCTGATAACGAGCTGACCTGGGCAGTTATAGTTGGCTGCAACAACGATGTTACCATCGGTGCTAACCTCTGCACAAATCTCCTCTATCTTTTCGTCTGGCAAGCCGATAACAGCAGCCATAGTACCAGGGGCTGCCTCACAAGCCTTCTGCATTGCAATGGCACGTGCAGAAACCAACTTCACGCCATCCTCAAAGCTCAATGCGCCTGCTGCAACAAGTGCAGAAAGTTCACCAAGCGAATGACCAGCTACCATTGTCGGTGCGAATTCGTCACCAAGACAAAGAGCAGAAATAACGCTATGAAGGAATACTGCAGGTTGTGTAACCTTTGTTTGAGTAAGCTCTTCGTCTGTACCCTCAAACATAATATCAGTGATGCGGAAGCCCAGGATTTCATTAGCTTTCTCAAAAAGTTCCTTTGCTTTCTCGTTATTATCGTACAGGTCTTTGCCCATACCTACAAACTGTGATCCTTGTCCAGGAAATACAAATGCTTTCATTCAAATTCTTTTATTTAATATTAATATACTCTTAATAACACACAAAAACCTTCATTCCAAGCAAACTTGATAGTTAAGGTTTGCGCATATTTTATGCAAAGATACAAAAAATGTAACAATCGCTATCGATATTTGATTAATTGTTGCTAAAAAATACTAACTTTGCAGTTGTAAGGCTTTGATGATACCCCCTCATCAAGTCAACACCACTTACAAATTAGCATTAAACACTCTACATTTAAATATATGAATATATATAAATTGCGGCACGCTATACTGACACTTCTAATATTTACATTGTCAATTGCACATCTGTCCGCTCAGATTAAATGGAATTCTGCGTATCAAGCATATATTGATCAATATAAAGACCTTGCCATTGAGCAAATGCTGAAATATAACATTCCAGCAAGTATTACTCTGTCGCAAGGTTTATTGGAAAGTGGAGCTGGAAAGAGCTGGCTCACCAAATCGTCAAACAATCATTTCGGAATCAAATGTCATGGTTGGACAGGTCGTCGTGTGTTTCATGATGATGATGCACGCGGAGAGTGCTTTAGAGCTTACGATAATCCCCGACAGAGTTTTGAAGACCATAGCCGTTTTCTTGCTACACAATCACGCTACGCATGCCTGTTTTCTTATTCGCGAACCGATTACAAGAGTTGGGCACGTGGACTGAAGCAGTGTGGTTATGCAACAAACCCTCAGTATGCTTCAAAACTGATACAGATAATTGAGCTCTATCAGTTGAACAAGTTTGACAAAGCTACGAGGTTCGATCAGTTTATGGTTAAACATTCAACGGAGGATGGCTTAGCTCCCGATGGCACATTCCACGTTATAAAAGCATACAACCATAACTATTATATAATAGCCCGTAAAGGCGATACGTTCAAATCGCTTTCAAAAGAACTATGTATTGGTAAACGAAGACTCGCAAAATACAACGAACGTTATTATAAAGACGAGTTAAATCCTGGCGACATTATTTATTTAAAGCGAAAAAGAAAGAAAGCCACAAAGGAATACAAAAATGTGCCACACGTCGTAAAGAACGGCGAAAGCATGTATTCTATAGCTCAAAAGTATGGCATTCGTTTGTCAAGTCTGTATAAGAAGAACGGACTTAGTCCCGACTTTGAGATAAGAGTTGGTGACAGACTTAGAGTTTATTAATGATAGTATCGGTCGTTACGCATACATTACATACATCCATCAACCGATACCAACATCCGCAACGATTGATACGTATATGTGTAACAATCGTTGCGGATGTTTTTTACTCATTTTTCATATGTGTCGATTTCTTCTTCAAACAATTTGTCGAATATATCCATTAATGCATTCTTATCGTTTATAATCTCGCGTATCGCTTTAAGTTTATCTGTGTTTGGCGAGTTCGGTAACCACAGACGTATATATCCATGTGTGGAATACTTATGGTCGAGATGCTCAAAGAAGCGTTTCTTTTGTTCTTCTTTATTGTATTCTGGATAATGACTCAACCCATACTGTATTGTACGGCGGAATATGTGTATTGGCTCAAGATCTCTATCGGCTTCGGCTACAATCTTGCCATAAATGCTACGTGGTGCATGTGAGGCTGATGCACGATGGTCTTCCACAGCTTCCTTCATTATACGCAATTGTTCGGGCGAAAACCAACGCTGAAGACGGCGATCTGCCATAAGTATTTTGCCGCTTTGGATGTGGTGTACAGCACGCGGACCCTCAAGTCCAAGGTCGTGATAAGCGGCAATCGTATATGCCATATTGATGTCTGCACCACATTTTAAAGCAAGTTCAAGCGACTGCTTTATTACATGATTGACATGTGACAATCGGTGTGCTTTATCAAAAGAATTATAGCGGGGTAATATATTTTGCTCGACAAACTCCATCAGATCGAGACTTACGTTTCTTCCATTCATGTTTCGAAAACTTTTATTTTAATTGCAAAATTAATCTATTATAGTTAATTTTGCAAGAACATACACAACTAATATCAATAAATAAGATGAACGAATCGAATGTAATAACCAATTCTTTTAAAGCGTGGTTCCTTGCAGCACGCCCGAAAACACTCACGGGGGCTGCTGTACCTGTGATGATAGGCATTGCTGCCGCTATTGCTCAATATGGTGACACAGTACGAGTTGGTGCTGCTGTACTCTGTATGCTCTTTGCTCTCGTGATGCAGATTGACGCCAACTTCATAAATGATTATTTCGACTTTATGAAAGGTACAGACGACGAGAAGCGTCTCGGGCCTAAGCGTGCATGTGCGCAAGGCTGGATTACGGCTGCTGCAATGCGCCTCGGGCTTCTTTACACTACTCTTTTAGCTTGTGCTATCGGTCTTCCACTTATATATTATGGTGGTTGGGAGATGATACTCATAGGTGTAGCTTGCGTCGTATTTTGCTTCCTATACACCATCTCGTTTTCATACATCGGACTTGGTGACGTTCTTGTGCTCGTATTCTTCGGTCTATTACCGGTCTGCATGACGTATTGGCTTGTGTCTCCTCCAACGCCACTTATGTCAATACCTTGGCAGGTGATTACATTGTCCGCAGCTTGTGGTCTGGTTATAGATACACTACTTGTAGTGAACAACTACCGAGACATTGACAACGACAGACGTGCTGGCAAACGCACGCTCATTGTTCGTATTGGCGAGCATGGCGGCTTGACACTCTATGCTATTCTTGGATTTATAAGCACTATTTTGGCGTTAATTGGTATGACATTTCTTAATTGGCAGGATGAGCAATACGCGAAGTTGATTATATTGCTTTATTTGCCATTTCATATTGCGACATTCACGGAGATGCGCCGTATACGAAAAGGTGCAGAACTGAACAAAGTGCTTGGCATGACAGCTCGCAATATGTTGATATATGGCATTCTGGTCACCATTGGATTACTCGTATAAGCACACTCCATTATTCATGTGCATATACTTAATCAATGAGTAGGCAATAAATTCACGTAAATAGCATAAAAATTTTTATAAAAACTTGTAGGATATAACTAAAGTATATACTTTTGCAGCGAAAATTGCGATGGGATAAATATAAACGCCTATCATAACAAGCAAATCAAGTAACAAATAATAAGACTTTAATAATATATGAAACAACAAAAAGCTCTGACACTCAAGACACTAACAAAGAGTAATGTATGGGAAGTTGAAGAAAATGACATCTTCAGAATGTGGGAAACAGCAGAAAAAGAGTCGGATTTCAAAGACAACCGCAATCATTATATGGACGTTATACGTAGTGCCTTTGAAATAGAAGAAATAAAAATAGACAAGCCGGAGGTAATAAAGAAATATGAAGCACGCGACTTTAAGGTCGGAAATATACACTTTGACGACAACGACAACAAAAAATGGGGCATTAAGAAGCGTGCAATCAACCGCATCACAGATCTTACATACGAGAATATACATCATATTTCTGCTGCAAAACTTATTGAAGTTCTTGATCGTAACTTCGGCGGTGGTTGGGATTCATTGTCGCAGAGCGTACAGGATATAATAGAGTCTGGTTTCGATATTAGCACGACAACCTTACCTAAAGATCGTCTGCACAAACCTGGTGGTATGTACGATAAAAAAGTTAATGATGGCTATGAGGTTCTCGAAATAACCAAGGGACTTTGGGTTGAAGCTATTTTTGCAAAGGCAAAACCAAAAGTAGAAAATCACCATAAGCATGATGACGATAACGACTCTATGAACAATGGATTTGGTGACAACTATGACGAAGATTTTGAAGATGAGAATCCAAGTGAAAACTCTTATGATGATGACGACGATGACGACTTCGATGAGGACAAATTAACAGAGGAGAGCTATCGTACTACATTTGAAACAGAAGAAGATCTCAACCTTGAAGCAGAGGACGTAGCGGATGATGACTATTAATAATCTGCTGCTTCAATAAGTATAAGAAACGATAAAAACATAGCTTATTTGCACTAATGCGTAAAATATTGCACATAACTTTTGGCATTGTGCAAATAAGTATGTACCTTTGCACAAACTTTTTATTATTGTGCAAATGATTGAAATACCAAGTTTTAACGAACTTATAGAAAAGAGTATTATCTCTAATTGGGATAAGGATGCTCTTACCGATTTTAAAGGCGCAACTTTACAGTATCATGATGTAGCTCGCAAGATTGAAAAGCTCCACATTATGTTTGAAAGTAGTGGTGTGCAGCGTGGTGACAAAATTGCGCTCTGCGGACGTAATAGCTCCAATTGGGCTGTAGCTTTCCTCGCAACACTTACCTACGGCGCTGTAGCTGTACCTATTCTTCATGAGTTCACAGCCGATCAGATTCACAACATTGTAAACCATAGCGAAGCAAAGTTGCTCTTCGTTGGTGACTATGTTGCTACAATCATCGACCAAACAAAGATGCCCGACCTTGAAGGCATTATCTACATCCCCGACTATTCGCTCGTAGTGTCTCGTACTGATAAGCTTACTTATGCTCGCGAACATCTTAACGCTATGTTCGGTGAGAAATATCCTAAGTTCTTCCGTAAGGAGCACGTACACTACTACAGAGAGCAAAGCCCAGAGGAGTTGGCGCTTATCAACTACACTTCTGGCACTACCGGTTTCTCTAAGGGTGTTATGATTCCGTACCGCGCAATGTGGAGCAACTACGACTTTGCTATGACTGCCGTAGCCAAGCACATTAAGAAGGGCGATAATGTCATCAGTATTCTCCCTATGGCGCACATGTATGGCATGGCGTTCGAATTCCTCTTCGAATTCCTCTTCGGCTGTCACGTGTTCTACCTTACACGCGTTCCTTCTCCGGCTATCATTGCTGCAGCATTCGCAGAAGTAAAACCGGCAATCATCATTGCTGTACCCTTGGTTATCGAGAAGATTATCCGCAAAAAGGTGCTGCCTAAGCTTCAGACCAATCGCATGCGTCTGTTGCTCAACATGCCGTTCGTAAACAAGAAGGTCTTCGAGAAGATTCGCGAGCAGGTAGTAAATGCGTTCGGTGGCAAGTTCTATGAGATTATCGTTGGCGGTGCAGCTTTCAACCAGGAAGTAGAGCAGTTCTTGCAGCGTATTGAATTCCCGTATACTGTTGGTTACGGAGCTACCGAGTGTGCTCCTATTATATGTTATGCAGATTGTCACGACTTTGTTGCAGGTTCGTGCGGCAAGCCCGTTGTACACATGGAGGTTAAGATTGACAGCCCGGATCCGCAGAATGTACCTGGCGAGATTCTTGCTCGTGGTCTTAACGTAATGCTCGGATACTTCAAGAACGAAGAGGCTACAGCACAGACACTCGACGCAGAGGGTTGGTATCATACCGGCGACCTAGGACTTATGGATGCTGATGGCAATGTATTTATTAAGGGACGTTCAAAGAATATGCTCCTGGGCGCATCTGGTCAGAATATCTATCCGGAGGAGATAGAAGATAAGCTCAACTCGCTGAATATGGTTAACGAGTGCATTGTTGTTCAACGTGGTGAGAAACTTGTTGGCCTTGTTTATCCCGACTTCGACGAGGCTGCTACAATGCAGCTCAACGACTCCGACCTTGAGAACATCATGGAGGAAAACCGCCAGGAGCTCAATGCTTCACAGCCTCCTTATTGTCGACTTGCTGCAATTGAGATTGTAAAGGAAGAGTTTGAGAAGACCCCGAAGAAGAGTATTAAGCGCTATTTGTACAAGTAAACGCATACAACATTTAAGCATAGCAACATGCTTCTCCATACAAAGAAAAAGGATAATTATGATACGCTGTTTAAATATTACAGCAATCATAATTATCCTTTTTGTTGTTCTATTATCGATTATTTCTTTTCAACTGGAACTGCATACCAATCACCGGTTTCTTTTACGAGTTTACGTCCGAAACTTATCGGATAACCTGGACGTGTTACAGACTGGAGCAACTTGCCGTCTTTCTCCTTCTTTACAGCCATGTCGTTGTACTTGACAATGATACGTGTAGCAAGATGCTTCCAGCTGGCAAGCATCTCGTCTGCCTTTGCGTTGCTGTAGTTGTTCAGGAGTTTCAAAGCTGCAGCCTTGTCTGTCTGATACAAGTCGGCTGCCTGCTTCTCAATCGAAGTCTGACTTGCGAAGTAGCTTGTTTCGAGCGAATCGCGAACAGCCTTAAGTTCCGGGAACAACTGCGAGTAGCGCGGATAAACCATGTTGCTCACCATGTTGCAAAGCCAGAAAGCGTTGTCAGAACTGAATGTAACAGCATCAGCACCCTTCGTGTTGTAGCATGCAGGCTGAACAGTATTGCCACAATATACCGGTGTATACGCCACCATGTTTGCATCGTCATTGCCGAACCATAATACGCCACCGATTTCACGTGGCAACCATGAACGCAACTGCGACACAAATGTGAAAGCAGTCTGCTGCGTAGAGATAGGACGCTCATTGAAATACTGCTTGCCATCAACGGTGAAAGTCAAAGGAGTCGGGCGATAAGGCATCTCATAGATACCGCCACCGATGCTTGTTGTGTCGAGTGCAAGAGCTGTACCTTCATAATGGTCGCGCATGCCGTTCTCTACATCAGCCACAGAAAGCTTACGGTTAGGGACAATCCACAAAGGCATGTTCTCTGCATCCTTATCCTTACCTAAAGCCCAAGGCAAATAGCGGTCGAAGTCGTCAGCATAGTGATTGAAGAAGCTCCAAACACGTGCGTCGCAGAAACGACGACCAGAGAAGTCTGGAAATGCGTATGTATTCTTCCACGAGAACTCAGAATCCTTACCATTGAACCATCCCATCTTACGGGCGTAAGAAATTACGTTCTTTGAGTAAAGCACGTTCTTCTTGTCCCTCATGTTGAACTTGCCAATACGGCTTTGGTTGGCATGAGCGCAAATAGCATCATCTGGTATGCGCAGAGCCACCCAAACAACGCCTTTAGAACTAGCACCTGTACCCTGCATCTCCATAATCCAAGCTTCATTTGGGTCGCAGATAGAGAAAGTTTCGCCTTCCGAGTTATAACCATACTTCTCTACAAGAGAAGTCATTACGCTGATTGCCTCACGCGCAGTCTTTGCGCGTTGCAAAGTTACGTAAATAAGCGATCCGTAATCAAGAATTCCGGTTGAATCGACCATCTCCTCACGACCGCCATACGTGGTCTCGCCGATTGAAAGCTGAAACTCGTTGATATTACCTATAACGTTATAAGTAACTGGCGCTTCCTCAATCTCTCCATGATACACGCCAGAATCCCAATCGTAAATCTGGCGCATTGAGCCCTTTGGGTGAGTGCCTGCCGGATAATGGCAAAGATGACCGAACATACCGTAATCGTCAGCATTATAAGACACCATGACCGAACCGTCAACACTCGCCTTCTTACCTACAATGAGATTAGAGCAAGCGAATGCTCCGCTTGAAGCAAGGAGCATTGCTGCTGAAAGAATTAATGATTTCATAGGCTAAGCTAATTTTATTCGCAAGCCTTGAAGCTCATATCAAGTCCCTTAACCGAGTGGGTAAGAGCGCCAACAGAGATGAAGTCGACACCACACTCTGCATAGTCGCGGATTGTATCGAAAGTGATACCACCACTCGACTCCGTCTCAAACTTTCCGCCAACGATATCTACAGCCTTCTTTGTATCTGCAACAGAGAAGTTGTCGAGCATGATACGATTAATGCCACCGCAGTTCATTGCCTCTGCAAGCTCATCAAAGTTGCGCACCTCAATCTCAATCTTCAGGTCGAGACCTTTCTCCTTAAGATATTCATGGCAACGAGTAATTGCATTGGTGATACCACCACAGAAGTCAATATGATTATCCTTCAAGAGAATCATGTCGAACAAACCGATACGATGGTTCATGCCTCCACCAATCTTCACAGCCTGCTTTTCAAGCATACGCAAGCCTGGAGTTGTCTTGCGTGTGTCAAGCACGTGAGTTTTTGTGCCCTTCAGACGTTCAACATATTTGTTTGTCATTGTTGCAATACCACTCATACGCTGCATGATGTTCAGCATGAGACGTTCTGTTTGTAGCAGAGAACGAACCTTAGCAGTAACAACCATCGCAATGTCACCCTTCTTTACCGGTGTGCCATCGTTGATGAGCACTTCCACCTGCATTGTCGGATCGAACTTTGCAAACACACGTTTTGCCAGTTCTACGCCAGCAAGAATACCATCCTCTTTGATAAGAAGATGCGACTTGCCCATTGCGTTCTCTGGAATACAACACAATGTAGTGTGGTCACCATCACCTATGTCTTCTGCAAATGCTAAATCGATAAGTCGATCTTCTAATTCGTTTACGCTTAACATAATCTTTAAAATTTTTAATTTGTTATTATATTAATATATTATTGTCTTTAAAAGCCTGCAAGCCAACAGCTGTTTTCTTGATAATGATTGTTCCGCCAAGCCAGATAGTAAACGCAATCTCTTTTTCGAGGTGGAACACTCTCTTCACAACGCCATCCTCTATCTCCACCACTCCATTTGCTATGGAATTGTCATCACTAACAATGTGATGGGCTGCATATAGATTACTCATTGCTTTAAGGATTATTGCTTTTGTTTAAGCATTAATGGTTTCTTTGATTGCAGAATGAGACTGCTATCATTAGTTGTTTTTAGCGAGTCTACTTTGTTGCCGTTCGATTGCTCTGCACGCTTTGTATGCATACGTATCAACTTGATGTTCGTAATAAGCAACATCTTCAACGTTGTCTTTGATGTCAAGTTTTGGTTCTGCGTATTATTGTGCAAGAAGAAACCCTTTATGTTCTTTATCTTTAAACGTCCTGTATTATTTATCTGCAAATGATAGTGGGTGCTTGACATAAGCGAATTGCTTACCACCTCTACCGAATCGTTGCTATATGTTACCGCAAGTAATGCAACACCGTCTCGCATTCCATCTTGATAGATGAACTTCGTGTCGAAATCGAGGAATATTCTATCGCCTTCATGGTAAGAAGTATCAGCTTTTATCTCGAATGTCTTACGATTAAAGGCTAAGTATGGTGATAGAATAGCGATTGGTGACGACTGCCACACGTTCGTTGTGTCTGAGTTGTTTATAATCTCATCACCTATGCTCAGCTGCGAACCACCATATATAGCCGATTCGTTATTGAGTCGCTCCGCCACTTTATCATATACATCTTCAAGCAACTTTGTGTGACGAGTATAGTACACTAAAGACGAATCAAAGTCAGCCTGACTAACCCTGTGTTTCTTCAGAATATATGTTTGATAAGCGCGCATAGCTATAGTGTCGCCTGTTGTATTAACGCTTTGAATACCCTCAGCAATGTGGTAATCGTATATGATATCAGCCATTTTGTTGGGCTGAAGATACTTGTGGGGTATTCCTGGTTTGCAGCTGATGATGCCCAATACGGACATTATAACAATGGCACAATATATAACTCTTTGCATTATGTATATATATATTATTTGTTAGAAAACAAAACTTCCAACTGTTTTCTATAGAATAGTAACAAAGTAACTACACCAACGCTGATACATGCATCAGCGAAGTTGAACACGGGGGAGAAGAATACATATTCAGAACCTCCGACATAAGGCATCCACTCTGGCCATGTGGTCTGAATGATTGGGAAGTAGAACATATCTACAACTTTACCATGAAGGAATGTAGAATATCCCTCACCAAACGGAACAAACTGCGAGACTGTAAATGGTGTTGAAGCATCGAATATCAAGCCATAAAACAGACAGTCGATTAAGTTGCCAGCAGCACCTGCAAGCACCATCGCAATTAATACGATATATCCGATAGGTGCCTCATTTTTCTTGATTATCTTAGCAAGATAGTAACCAATAAATCCTATAGCAAAGAGACGGAAGAGACTGAGTACGAGTTTGTTTATGAATTTCATTCCATAAGCCATTCCGTTGTTTTCTATGAATTCGATATAGAACCAATCTGTCACTCGCTTAGCCTCGCCGAGTGTCATATTGGTCTTCACTTCAATTTTTATTATTTGGTCGATAAGCAGTATAGCTATAACAATAGCTATTGCTATCCATGCTTTAAATGTTTTGTTGTTCCGTATCATTGATTATTAAAAATATGGGAGTGTACCAAGTCCTTGCATACGTTATTATATATACAGTCTTGATACACTCACAATTAGTAGCGACTACTACTTTTTACGTGCATTCTTTGATGCGACACTAAGTGTAGCATGGGGTACAACGCGAAGACGTTCCTTTGGAATGAGTTCGCCTGTCATACGGTCAATACCATAAGTCTTATTCTCCACACGCACCAAAGCAGCCTCCAGTCCCTGGATGAACTTTTGCTGACGATTAGCCATCTGTGCAATCTCTTCTTTTGATTGCGATGCACTACCTTCTTCGAGAGCTTTGTATGTAGGAGATGTATCTTCTATGCCATTGCCATCTGTATTACGCAGCTGCTCCATCATCGAATTAAAATCGCGACGAGCAAGGCGCAACTTTTCGTTAATTATCTCGCGGAACTCTTCAAGTTCCTCATCCGAGTAACGTGTCTTTTCTGCCATGATTGATAGGGTTTAGTAAGATTGAAAATGTAGTTATTTAAAAGTAAAGTGAGGGCGTGCTTGTGCAACACGCCCTCATGCGTTGATTATCATTAGTTCTTAACGATTTTTACGTTCAGCTTGAAATCGTCGATTTCAACCTCTACGCCGTCGTTTTCAGCTACGTTAATATTAAGAGCAAGAACCTGCGACTTTATGTAATCAGCATAACCTGCGATAGCGTTTCCTATGCGCTCGTTAGGCGAAACTGTTACATGAATACGGTCTGTAATCTCAAGACCCGACTCCTTGCGGATATTCTGAATGCGTGAGATAAGCTCGCGAGCCATACCCTCGTTGCGGAGTTCGTCGGTAAGCTCAATCTCAAGAGCAACTGTCAGGTTGCCCTCGTTGCTTACAAGCCAGCCTGGGATATCCTCAGAGATAATCTCTACGTCAGCCACCTCGACGGTTACGTCCTGACCCTCAACGTTCACAACGATGCTGCCGTTGTTCTCGAAGAGTGCAATCTGCTCCTGATCGAACGCAGAAACAGCTGCTGCGATGCCCTTCATGAGCTTGCCGAACTTCTTACCCATTGTGCGGAAGTTGCACTTCACCTTCTTCACGAGAACGCCGTTGCCCTCAACGAAGCGGAGTTCCTTCACGTTTACCTCGCTAAGAATAAGATCCTTCACAGCCTCGATGTGGCGGCGCTGCTCCTCGCTTGCTGCCGGAACCATGATAGCCTGCAGCGGCTGACGCACAGCGATGTTCACCTTCTTGCGCAGAGCGTGAATCATAGAAGTGATGGTCTGTGCCATACCCATGCGGCTTTCAAGTTCGCTGTCGATGAGACTCTCATCGGCTACAGGGAACTTAGCTAAGTGAACCGACTCTGTGCCCTCAAGCTCGTTTACGCCGAGGTCGCAGTAGAGCTGATCAGCAAAGAACGGAGCGAACGGAGCGAGCAATTTAGCCACGGTCTTAAGACAAGCATAGAGAGTCTGATAAGCAGCCAACTTGTCCTTAGACATGTCTGTACCCCAGAAACGTTTGCGGTTAAGACGAACGTACCAGTTGCTGAGGTCGTTGTTCACGAAGTCGATGATGAGACGACCGGCGCGTGTCGGGTCGTAGTCCTCCATCTCCTTTGTTACATTCTTCACGAGAGTGTTGAGTACAGAGAGCACCCAACGGTCAATCTCCGGACGCTCTGCAACCGGAACAAGCTCAGCCTTAGCGTCGAACTCGTCAACGTTGGCATAGCCGCTGAAGAATGAGTAAGTATTATATAATGTGCCGAAGAACTTGCGACGCACCTCGTCAACACCCTTCGGGTCGTACTTGAGGTTGTCCCAAGGCTCAGAGTTAGTCATCATGTAGAAGCGAACAGCGTCAGCACCGTACTCCTCTATCTGGTCGAACGGATTGACAGCGTTGCCCAAGTGTTTAGACATCTTGTTGCCCTTTGCGTCGAGCACAAGACCTGATGATATTACGTTCTTGAACGCAACCGAGTCGAACACCATTGTAGCGATAGCATGCAATGTGAAGAACCAGCCACGTGTTTGGTCAACGCCCTCGTTGATGAAGTCAGCTGGGAAGAACTTTGGCGGTATAGCCACGCCTTCGTAGTTGCTGTTTACAAGAGCCTTGCGATCGTCCTCTGTGCCACGAGCCATCTCGCCCTCAAACGGATAGTGGAGCTGTGCGTAAGGCATAGAACCAGAGTCGAACCAAACGTCGATGAGGTCGCTCTCGCGGTGCATCGGCTGACCCTCGTCGTTAACGAGTACGATATTGTCTACATACGGACGGTGGAGGTCTACGCGGTCGTAGTTCTCCTTAGAGTAGTCGCCCGGTACGAAGCCTTTGTCCTTAAGCGGGTTAGATGCCATAACGCCAGCAGTTACAGCCTTCTCGATTTCTGCATAAAGCTCTTCGAGCGAACCGATGCACTTCTCGCCGCGCTTGTCGTCGCGCCAGATAGGAAGCGGAGTGCCCCAGAAGCGTGAACGCGAAAGGTTCCAGTCGTTGAGGTTCTCGAGCCAGTTGCCGAAGCGGCCCGAACCGGTTGATTCCGGCTGCCAGTTGATAGTCTTATTGAGTTCAACCATGCGCTCCTTGCAAGCTGTGTCCTTGATGAACCAGCTATCAAGCGGATAGTAGAGAATCGGCTTGTCGGTACGCCAGCAATGCGGATAGTTGTGCACGTGCTTCTCTGTGCGGAAAGCCTTGCCCTCCTGCTTCAGTTCCATGCAGAGCACCACGTTGAGGTCCTCAGCCTTGTCGGAAGCCGCCTTGTCCCAAACGCCGTCGACGTTGAACTTCGGATCGTAAGCGTTCTTAACGTAGTCGCCAGCGTGATGAGCATAGAGCGCCTTGTCAACGCAAGCGTTCAGGAAGTTGTTGTCAAGGTCCTCAATAGCGTAGAACTTACCCTGGAGGTCTACCATCGGGCGTGTCTCGCCCTTCTTATTAATAAGGTAGAGAGCCGGAATGTTAGCATCCTTAGCCACCTTGGCATCGTCAGCACCGAATGTCGGAGCGATATGTACGATACCCGTACCATCGTCTGTAGTAACATAGTCGCCGAGGATTACGCGGAAAGCCTCGCTCTCCATCTCAACGAACTTGTCGCGGCCGTCCTCTGAAGCGAACACCTTGTCGGCATGAGCGGCAGCATAGTCGAGAACGAAAGCCGGAGCTTGGTCGTCAACCTTCTCGCACGGCTTAACCCACGGCATGAGCTGAGCGTAGTGCAAGCCCTCGAGCTCAGTACCCTTCATGCGGTCGACGATGCGCCACGGGCAGAGTTTTTTCTCCTTGTCGAACGGCAGCAACTCGCCCTCTGTGCACTCCTGGTCAGCCTTGAGGTACGACTTGACGAGGTTCTCTGCCATAACAAGTGTTGCAGGCTCGCCGCTATAGAGGTTATATGTCTCAACTGCCACGTAGTCGATCTTCGGACCAACGCAGAGAGCCACGTTTGAAGGCAATGTCCATGGAGTGGTTGTCCAAGCTACGAAGTAAGGCTTACCCCACTTTGTCCACTCTGCCTTCGGATCCTTAATGAGGAACTGAGCGGTTACGGTCAAGTCCTTAACGTCGCGGTAGCAACCAGGCTGATTAAGCTCGTGAGAGCTAAGACCTGTGCCTGCACCCGGAGAATACGGCTGGATAGTGTAACCCTTGAAGAGCAGGCCCTTGTTGTAGAGCTGCTTCAGAAGCCACCACAGAGTCTCTATGTATTTATTGTCGTATGTGATGTACGGATTGTCGAGGTCTACAAAGTATCCCATCTCCTCAGTAAGCTTGCGCCACTCGGCTGTGAACATCATGACGTTCTCGCGGCACTTGTGGTTGTACTCCTCTGTAGAGATATACTTCTCCGAATCCTTGTTGTCAATATCCTTCTTTGTAATGCCAAGCTCCTTCTCTACGCCAAGCTCAACGGGAAGACCATGGGTATCCCAACCTGCCTTGCGTGGCACCTGAAAACCGTTCATTGTCTTATAGCGGTTGAAGGTATCCTTAATTGCACGGGCAAGCACATGGTGGATGCCCGGATGTCCGTTCGCCGAAGGAGGACCTTCGAAGAAGATAAATTGCGGACAGCCTTCGCGCTCATCGATAGACTTGTGGAAGACATCAAGCTTCATCCACTTGTCTAAAATCTCTTTGTTTGTTTCAACGAGATTGAAACCTTTGTGTTCAACAAATTTGTTCGACATGTTTATATGTGTTTTTATATTTTCTATATTTAAGTTGCAAAGATACGCAAAATCGCGCATATTACGAGCAAAGTATATTGCATTTTAATTAAATGTTTGAAAAAAATGTTCCAACTGCAACTATTATCTTACAATATTATTGATGTTCATGGCTCTTAGCGTGATGTTTTAAGCAGGTCAACCTAAACTTTTCGGTAGCTCACACTAAACTTTTGAGTTCATCAACTTGATGTTTTACAACCGTTCACCGTACGCAATCTAATCGGACGGCGTACGCAATCCAATCAGACTCCGAACGCGATCCGATCAGGCGGCGAACGCTGCACGATGCCATGTATTTAGCATTTACACTGCAAAAAACATGGTTGTAATGCTACAATGCACAATATTTTCAGTAATTTTGCATAGAATAAACAAATCAGTATATATGTCATTAATATTACCGGACGGACTTCCTGCTATAAAGAGTCTGAAAGAAGAAAACATATTTATAGAGAATGGTGCTCAGACAGAGGACAGGAGCACACGCAAACTGAGGATAGCTCTTCTCAACATCATGCCGATAAAAGAGACTACAGAAACCGATTTTGCAAGGGTACTCTCCTACTCGCCGCTCAACATAGAGTTGACGCTAATGAAGTTGAGAACACACACGCCAAAACATGCTTCACCAGAACACATGGAGCGTTTCTACACCTATTTCGACGAACTAAAAGATGAGAAGTTCGACGGATTTATCGTGACGGGCGCGCCGATTGAGCATCTTGAGTTTGAGGACGTTAGTTACTGGAAGGAGCTTTCGGAGATATTCGTTTGGGCTGACACCAACGTGAAAAGCACGCTCTACATCTGCTGGGCGGCACAAGCCGGACTCTACTATCACTACGGAGTGCAGAAGCACCTGTTGCCTACGAAGAAGTTCGGTATCTTTCGTCAGAAAGTGATGAACCCTACCCTGCCTCTGTTCCGCGGTTTCGACGACACGTTCAATATGCCGCACAGTCGCCATACCGAGGTGCGCGCGGAGGAGATACGCATACACTCGGAATTGGACATCGTAGCCGAGTCGGCGGAGAGTGGAACGAGCATCGTATATGCGCACAACGGCAGACAGATATTCATAACCGGACACATGGAGTATGAGCCGTACACGCTCGACAAGGAGTATCGTCGCGACAAGGACAAGCGCGATGATGTGGATGTGCCGCAGAACTATTATATTGACGACAATCCAGCGAACAAGCCTAACGTGACTTGGCGTGCGCACGCCAATCTGCTGTTCAACAACTGGATAAACTATTATTTGCTATGAGTAACGGATTAAGAAAGATAGAACTCTTGGCGCCTGCCAAGAACCTCGAATGCGGCATCGCAGCCATCGACCATGGTGCTGATGCCGTATATATCGGAGCAGCCCAGTTCGGTGCTCGCCAGACTGCCGGTAACAGCACGGATGATATTGCCGAACTAACCCGATATGCGCATCAGTTCGGTGCGGCGGTATACGTCACAGTGAACACTATCGTCTACGAGAAAGAACTGGCTGCCTTGGAGCATCTGTTGAAACAGCTTGTAGAGATGGGCGTTGACGCAATACTGGTGCAGGATATGGCTGTACTCGAAATCTACAAGAAGTTGAAGGCCGAATATGTAGCGCGCGGCTACCGTATGCCGGCTCTGCACGCTTCTACGCAGACCGACAACCGCTCTGCCGACAAGGTGAAGTGGCTGAAGGAGAACGGCTTCGAGCGTGTGGTATTGGCTCGTGAGTTGTCGTTAGAGGAGATTACGGATATACACAAGGCGCATCCTGATGTGGAGCTTGAGGCGTTCGTGCATGGAGCGTTGTGCGTGAGCTATTCGGGTGCGTGCTATGCTTCGCAGTATTTCTTCAACCGCAGTGCCAACAGAGGCGAGTGCGCGCAATTCTGCCGCATGGCATTCGACCTGAAAGATAGTGACGGCGAGACTCTCATCGAGGATAGCTATCTGCTTTCGCTTAAGGATATGTGCCAGCTCGACCGACTGGGTGATCTGCTCGAAGCAGGTGTCTGCTCACTGAAAGTTGAAGGCAGACTGAAGGATGCCAACTACGTGAAGAATGTGGTGGCTACATATAGCGAGGCACTAAACGCTTACATCGCAAAGCATACAGGCAAGTATTGCCGTTCGTCGTATGGTCGGTGTACCTACACATTCACTCCTGCTTTGGAGAAGACATTCAACCGCGGATTTACGCACTACTTCTTCAACGGACGACAGAAGGATATCTCGTCGTTCAACACACCGAAGGCTATGGGCGAATATGTGGGGTATGTCAAGGAAATTCGCCGTGGGTCGTTCAATGTGGCAGGTACTGCAATGTTCGCCAACGGCGACGGTCTGTGCTTCTTCAACAGACAGAAGAAGTTGGAAGGTTTCCGCGTAAACCGCGTGGAAAACAACCGCCTCTACCCTCTCACTATGCCTAAGAATCTGGAGCCGGGCATGGCGCTCTATCGCAATAACGACATCGAGTTTGAGCGTGCCATGCAGGGCAAGACAGCTATACGCAAGTTGCAGGTAAGATTCGTCGTGGATGTTGTAGACGGCAAACTTACGTTTACAGCCACAGACGAATGCGGACGCAGCGCAAATATAGTGCTCAACGAAACTCCAGAAAAGGCTCAGAAGTCGCAGCATGACAATATTGTGAAACAGCTCGAGAAACTCGGCAATACAGTTTGGACTGCTAATGAAATCAGTATCAACAACTCGGCTGATGAATTCTTCATTCCGTCAAGCCGTCTCGCTGCGGTACGCAGAGAATTACTCGAAGCATTGGAGAACACTCCAGTCGCTAACCATACTGATAAGCAAGCGGTTGGTGAGACTGTAACTAATAGCGTAAACGCAAACAATACAGTTTATGCAGACACAATAAATATCGCAAATGTAGCAAACACAACAGCACAAAACTATTATGAAGCACATGGCGTAAAGAACGCACCAAAGGCTTTCGAGTTGAACTCTGACTACAAGGCAGGTAGCACTACGGCCCCCTCTGCCGTACCTCCGCTTATGACGTGTCGCTACTGTCTGCGTTACGCCTTGGGCTATTGCGTGAAGAATGGTGGCAAACGTCCCACATGGCATGAGCCACTACATCTTGAAGCAAAGAACGGCATACGTGTGCGCCTTGCATTCAATTGTGCAAAATGTCAGATGGAGGTTTACGCAGAATAGTAACAATCTTAATTGAAAAGGAATTAGTTAATGCACAGATTTGTAAAATTCATATCATTACTGATAACAACGATGGCGTTGGTAGGGTGTTACCATTCTAATCCGAATGGTAAAGTTCTGCCTTCAACTGCGTCATCCTCTACGCAGGCACATGAAGTGGCAGGATATAATCTCGACAGTGTAAGCGAGATGCAGAACTTCAACTACGAATTTTACAAGACTCACCACTATGCACAAAACTATAACTTCGTTGTGAGGAAAGACTCCATATATCTGCTCAAGCAACAACCAGAGGAGATGCTGAGCAATATGGAAACCGACTCATTCGCAATAAAGAAGAATTCGCACATCGTGGTGGCTGACATAAAGATACTGAAAGACGACCCAATAGACTCGGTTTGGATTGAAATAGCAAGCGATCAATACGAATTTGGCTGGATACACGAGAGCGAATTACTAAAGTCGGTGGTACCCGACGACCCCATATCACAGTTCATACTGACGTTCTCCGACGTACACCTGCTCATATTCCTCATCATTATCAGTTTGATAGCAGGAGGCTATGTTGTGTATCGCCTGCAACGTCGCAAAGTAAAGGTAGTACATTTCGACGATATCGACTCGTTCTATCCTACCCTGTTGGCAATAACCGTAGCTGCTGCAGCTACGTTCTATTCGAGTATCCAGCTCTTTGCACCCGACACATGGCATTACTTCTACTTCCATCCCACGCTGAACCCATTTGCCTTGTCGCCAATACTCGCTGTGTTCTTGATATCGGTATGGTCAATGATGATAATCCTCATCGCCACCATTGATGATGTCTATCATAGGCTTTCACCAACAGCAGCCACACTATACCTCTGCCGATTGGCAGCAGTCTGCGCTGCCAACTATATAATATTCAGCATTACCACATTATATTATATAGGATATGTAATATTGGTTGCATATATATATTATGCATTAAGAGTATACGCACGCAACAACTACTTTAAATACGTATGTGGTAATTGTGGAGCAAAGCTACATAAAAAGGGAGAATGTCCAAAATGTGGAGCTATGAATTCATAGCTCCACATTTTAGAATAAGAATGTACCACCAAAGGCAAGTATTACGTATCGTAAGAGTTTTCCTACGGCTATTGTCGTAAAAGCGATAGGTATGTTTGCCTTCATTAGTCCAAGCATAATAGTTATGGCACTTCCAAGAATCGGAAGAAATGCAAATATACCCATGAATGCACCTCTACCACCCATGAAGCGTTCCGCCTTCTTCAGACTCTCTGCACTGACGTGCAGATATTTTTCAATCCATTCGAGTTTACCTAATCGTCCTACCCCATAGTTGAAGTAAGATCCTAACGCATTGCCGATTGTTGCATATATCACGAGCGGAAGCGGCTCAAGACCTGCTGCTTGCAATGCGAGCATAACAGCCTCACTACTGAATGGGAAAAAACTACCCGCTAAGAACGATGCAACTAACATTCCCCAATATCCCCAGTCTATAAGAAAATTTAAAAGAGTGTCCATACGTTGCCTATTGTTATGCCAAGGGTTATTAATATGATTATGTAGAATGAAACACTTGTAACCTTTGTGTTCGTGAGCGCAATATAATGTGCTATCATTGGAGCAGTATTGACAATCAACAATGTCAAGAGAGGCTCTATCAGATTGGGTTGAAGCGCAATAAACACCATCAAACAAAGATTCATAACCGAGAATATCTCGAACAGCATACGCGTGCGGATTTTGTCCTTATAGTTGTTCAAGCGGAAATGTATCATACCTGTAATGGAAAGCAACGCAACAAAACACGGGGTAAATATCTCTGCACGGCTCACTACTTGCCAGTCGGCTAATGGTCCAAATTCAAGTAAGGCTTCAAAATGTGGTACTATCAGTAATGCATTACCTGAAAACACTCCGTAGGCACCGACGAACCAATAGGGCAATATTAGTCCTAAGAGTGAAGCCACAATCATGCGCACATTACCTGCCATAATGTTAGTGAATAACAAAACCCATATAATCGGCACAAAATATAAGGTTTGAACAAATATAACACTCATTGTTCCCAATATCGCAAAGGCATAGAAAATTCTGCCAACAGCCCTCCCCTCCTGATAGATACTGAAGAAGAAAATGTAAAAAGCGATGGCAAGAAGAGAAATAATGCTATTCGCAATATCTTCAAAAAGAAAGAACGCCATGGTCATAAGTACAAGATACGAGCATGAAACCATGCGGCTGAATATACGAATCAGGGCGTTCACATTATTCAACTGGAACATTAGGTAACCTGCAAAACCAAGCAAGGCCACCTGCAACCACCTGCCACCGCCAAACATACCTGACAGTGCACACATGGTTAGTACATAAACAGCGGTTGCAGGGAGCGCAATGCGACTCTCTGCAACCTTATTTTGAAATCTTTTAACGTTCAAATCTAATGAGAATTATAAATCCTGACCGATGTCTCTACGGAAATACTTGTCCTTAAACTCTATCTTCTGTGCTTGAGTGAATGAGTTCTGCAAAGCCTCTGACTTGTCCTTGCCATAAGAACTTACGGCAATAACACGTCCACCGTTTGTCACAACCTTGCCGTCTTGCATCTTTGTACCTGCGTGGAACACTACAGAGTCTTCAATCTTATCAAGACCAGTTATCTCGTAGCCCTTTGCATAAGCCTGCGGATAGCCACCGCTAACGAGCATTACGCAGACAGCTGCACGTTCGTCGAACTCAATTGCACGCTTGTCGAGATTGCCTTCTGCAACGCCTTCGAACAAGTCGACGATATCGCTCTTCAGACGCAGCATTACGGTTTCGGTTTCTGGATCGCCCATTCGGCAGTTGTACTCAATAACCATAGGTTCACCCTCGACATTGATAAGTCCGAAGAAGATGAAGCCCTTGTATTCGATGTTTTCTTCAGCAAGACCCTCTACTGTCGGGCGAATGATGCGATCTTCCACTTTCTGCATCCATTCCTTTGTTGCGAACGGAACCGGAGATACGCTGCCCATACCACCAGTGTTAAGACCCGTATCATGCTCACCGATGCGTTTGTAGTCCTTTGCCTCGGGCAGAATCTTATAGTTCTTACCATCAGTCAAAGCAAACACAGAGCACTCTATGCCGCTAAGAAACTCCTCAATTACCACACGGGCAGAAGCGTTGCCGAACATGCCACCAAGCATCTCCTTAAACTCCTTCTTTGCCTCTTCAAGTGTGGGGAGGATAAGAACACCCTTGCCAGCACACAGACCATCGGCCTTCAGCACATAAGGAGCCTTCAATGTCTCAAGGAACTTCAGACCTTCTTCTACTGTTGTGCCGTCGAATGTCTCGTATTTTGCTGTCGGAATGTTGTGGCGCTTCATGAACTGCTTTGCAAAGTCCTTACTACCTTCCAGAACAGCACCTGACTTTGACGGACCGATAACCGGAACGTTCTTTGTGCGCTCGTCGTTCTTGAAGTCATCATATACGCCCTTCACCAATGGATCTTCCGGTCCGACAATTACCATGTCTACACCATTCTCCACAACGAAGTTCTTCAAAGCCTCAAAGTCATCGGCTTTAATATCTACATTCTCACCGACATTCTGTGTGCCTGCGTTACCTGGAGCGATAAAGAGTTTCTCCACCTTTGCGCTTTGAGCGATTTTCCAGGCCAATGCGTGCTCACGGCCACCGCTTCCTAACAATAGAACTTTCATTATATAATAATGTTTAATGATTAATGATTCGTGTTTTGTTGAAATTGCAGGAGGGTGTAACGGCAAATAGTTTAAGATGTTTACCGGCCGTTACGCCCTCCTGTTTATATAGATATTATTTCAAGTAATCCTCGAAATACTGTGTGATGCGCTCGTGCAGATGTACACTCTGATGACCGCGCATATTATGAGGCTCGCCTGGATACAAGAAGAAATCAGGCTGTGTGCCTGCGCCGATACATGCCTTGAGGAAAGTAAGGCAATGCTGCGGCACGCAAGTCGGGTCGTTATAACCCTGGATAATCTGGAGCTTACCCTTCAAGTTTTTGGCAGTATTGAGCAAAGAGGTCTTTGCATAGCCCTCCGGGTTCTGCTGCGGTGTGTCCATATAGCGCTCGCCATACATCACCTCATACCACTTCCAGTCAATAACCGGACCACCAGCTACACCTACCTTGAACACGTCAGGATAGTTTGTCATAAGCGAAATGGTCATGAAGCCACCATAGCTCCAACCATGAACGCCGATGCGGTCGGCATCTACGTAAGGAAGCGACTTGAGGTATTCAACACCCTTCAACTGATCCTTCATTTCTTCCTGACCAAGCTGGCGGAATGTAACCTGCTCAAACTCCTTGCCACGATGCTCAGAGCCTCGGTTGTCGAGAATGAAGAGAACATAACCCTTCTGAGCCATGTATGTCTCCCAGCTGCGGCTGCTATAGTGCCAGCGTGCATCAACGTTATGGGCGTGAGGGCCACCGTATACATACACTACAGTAGGATATTTCTTGTTCGGATCGAAGTCTACCGGCTTCACCATACGCCAGTAAAGGTCGGTTGTGCCGTCGGCAGCCTTCACAGTACCGCAGGTGTATTCAGGAACCTTATATCCCTTCCAAGGATCTTCTGCCTTGAAGTAAGAGAAACTTTTGCCGTTTGCAACATTCATAATAGCTATGTTGCGTGGTACGTCCGGTTCCGAATAGTTGTCGTAGATATACTGTCCGCTCTTGCTCAAAGATGCAGAGTGCCAACCCTTTCCACCTTCGTCCATACGTGTACGCTTGCCTGTTTTCAAATCAACAAAGAAAATGTTGCATTGAATCGGACTAATCTCGTTAGAAGAGATGATAATGCCCTTACGCTTTGCATTGAAGCCAAGGAAATCAAGAACTTCCCAATTGCCTTTGGTTATCTGCTTCACATCGAGCGACACGGTATTGCCTGCCATGCGGCTACCCGACTTGCCGATTGAGCAAAGATACAGATGGTTGTAGCCATCTTTTCTGCTCTGCATAAGGAATGAACTGTTGTCCCAAGGCAAGAAAACGATAGGATGAAGCGGCTCTACATACTTTGCGTCTGTCTCGCGGTAGAGTTCGCCAGTCTTTTCGCCAGTTGATGCGTCATAGCTTATGAGACGGCAATCGTTCTGATCGCGGTTAAGCTCGAACATATACACGGTCTTGTCGTCTGGCGACCACGCTATGTTTGTGAAGTAACGATCCGTTGGGTCACCTGCCTTTAGATAAACAGTCTTGCCAGTGTTTATATCAAACACACCAACAGTAACCTTGTGGCTTGTCTCGCCAGCCATCGGGTACTTCTCAGGAGCAAGAGTTGCTATGCGCGACTTGCCATTCTCCGGCTGGAAGCTAACTTCTGGTATATTTACAAGTGGATAGTCTGTCACCATGCTCTGGTCCATGCGATAGAAAGCAAGTTTCTCACCGCTGTTGCTGAAGAATGTGCCCTTACGGATTCCGAACTCATCACGATGAACGCTCTGACCGTAGACAATCTCACGTGAACCGTCAGTAGACAACTGCCACTTCTGGTCGCCACGTGATACATAGAGGTTGTTATCCTTAAGATAAGCGATAGCATCGCTCTTTGCGTTCATCTCAAGCATATACTCGCCGTCAACGAACTCGTTGCATTTCTTCAATGAGCCACTCTTGAAGTCTATGGTATATATGCGCTCGCCGGTGTTAACCACAACGAGCGACTTGTCGGCATAAGGGAAAGATGCGCCACGCAAAGAGCGCACTTTGATATCCTTTGTCGGACCAGCCCATTGGTTAACCTGACTTACCGTGAAGAGCAGTGTCTCCTTGCCGTTCTGCTTGTTCACAAGATAGCAAGCGTCAGATTCAACACGCACAAGCTGGTCGCCCCACCACACGCAGTTACGGTTCTGGGGCACGAAGTTGCGATAGTTCTTACCACCGAAGTTGAGATCTTCAAGTGTGAAAGATTTCAACTCCTGAGCATTCATGTTAAGTGAGGTGAACAACCCCAGCAAAACTGTAAAAAACTTAATCTTCATTGTCAAAATCTCTGTTAGAACGTTTTCTGTCACTCTTGCCGTAGCGTGAGCCCTTGCCGAAAGACTTACTACCCTTGTCGCCGAAGCCTTTAGACTTAAAGCCCTTGCCTTTGAAATCTTTATCGTCACGATCGAAGCGGTCGCGTCCCCTTCTGTCGTTTCCGCCACGACGGTCGTCGTTCTGCTTGCGACGCTCTATAGAGTGGAACTTGAACGAGCGGATATCTGACTCTGCATTTTCCTCGTCCTCGTCGAGGCGTTTCTTGAACTCGCGGTTCTTCTTGAAGCGATGCTTCTCTGCCATCTGACGTTTTTCGTCCTCAGTCTTCACAATGCCACCCTCCTGACGGAAGTCCTTCATGGTGCCGTCGAAGATTGCGTACTTGCGGAATTCACACTCCAAAGATCCGTTGTAAACCGGAATCTTGATAGACGGCTTCAAGCCGATAGCCTCGAAACATTCCTCACGATAGCTGAGTACCCAAGCCTCGTTGCCCATGAAAGCGTGCTTCAGACGCTCGCCAATCATCTTGTATGTATTGAGCAAGTTCGGAGTAGAGATACGCTCACCATAAGGCGGGTTAACAACAAGCAGACTCTTCTCCTTTGGCTGAGTGAAGTCCTTGAAGTCGGCGTTCTCTACCGTAATATCATTAGAAAGACCTGCTGCACGCACGTTCAGACGCGCTGTGTTTACAGCCTTCATGTCGATATCGTAACCATAGATGTGGTGTGTGAACTCACGCTCCTGCGAATCGTCGTTGTAGATTGTATCGAACAACTCAGCATCGAAGTCAGGCCACTTCTCGAAAGCGAACTCCTTGCGGAAGATACCAGGGCTCATATTGTGAGCAATAAGCGCGGCCTCTACGAGCAAAGTACCCGAACCACACATAGGATCGATAAAGTCGGTCTCACCACGCCAACCTGTCATAAGAATCATACCTGCAGCAAGCACTTCGTTAAGCGGAGCTTCAACCGACTCCTGACGATAGCCGCGACGATGAAGCGACTCGCCACTTGAGTCAAGTGACAATGTCGCATCAGCCTCTGCTATATGGATGTTCAAGCGAATGTCTGGGTTGCTTACAGAAATATTAGGGCGTGTACCAGTATTCTCACGGAATTGGTCGACGATAGCGTCCTTGACCTTATATGTAACGAAACGTGAGTTGCGGAATTCTTCAGAATACACTACAGAATCGACTGAGAAAGTCTTTCCCTTTTCGATGTACTTACTCCAATCGATTTTCTTTACCTCTTCATAAACCTCATCAGCCGAGCGAGCCTTGAATCTTGCGATAGGCTTTAATATACGAATAGCTGTGTGAAGTTGGAAGTTTGCACGATACATCATTTCTTTGTCACCTGTAAATGACACCATACGACGACCTATCTGTACATTGTTTGCACCCAATTGGGTAAGTTCTTTTGCCAATACCGGCTCTAAGCCCATGAAGGTTTTGGCAATAAGTTCGAATTCATTCATATTTTTAATAAAAGCAATTGTTTCTTACGAAAGTTTAATCGGTACAAAATTACGAATAATTATCAAGAAACTACAATGATATAAATACAAACTTCAAAAATAAAACACATAAAAAGAAAAAGCGACCCATAATTGAGTCGCTTTTATAATAAATCAAATATTTGAGCCGATACCCGGACTCGAACCGGGGACCCACGCATTACGAATGCGTTGCTCTACCAACTGAGCCATATCGGCTTCTACTATTTGCTCAAATGCGATGCAAAGGTATCGTTTTTTTTCCTATACTGCAAATTTATACAGCCTTTTTTGGTAAAAAACTTTCTTGCAAGCGTCTTGTTAGAACCTGTAGCCAAGCGTAAGTATCAGTTGATGATGCTTGTTGCTCACCTTCTGGCCATCGCAGAAGTTATCGTATCCAGAGTCATATTTATTTTGATCTCCATTAACAGCATCTAAGTCTGAGTAGCTCATAAATGGGAAGAACTCACCAGTTGTACGACTATATTGATATGCCAAGTCTATAGAGAACTTCTTATATGTATAACCAACACCTGCAGTCACTCGATTTGTCGCATTCCAATTAGTATAATCGGTTGACGAACTATAATAAGTGCTATACGAGTTCAATGTTCCATCCTTGTAACCATTCTTGTTGTACATCGGCGAGACATAGTTGTAACCAAGGCGCACCGCAAGATTTGGCATAGGTTTATACTCAGCACCCACCTTCACCGTAGATACGCCCTTAAGCACATTCTTTATGTTGCCCTTCATTGCCTGGTCGCGTGAGGATTCTTCGTAGTAATTACCCCAATAGTCGTAAACGCCACCTTCATTTACGCGAATATCCGAATAGCTATAGTCAGCATATTCATAGGTGGCACCCAAAGCCAAGTGTTGACCTACCGTGTATCCAAGACTTCCGCCAAAACGCCAAGGGGTATAGAACTTATAATCGTATCGTCCGCTTGTGGACTTGTTACCGTTACCACAGCCGTCAGCGAGTTTGCTTACAAGCGTTGTTCTGTTCTCTGTTTTCAGGTCGTACCAAGTCGGAGTGTGTACATACAAACCTACTCGGAATGGAGAGTCTTCTATTGGACGGAAGATAACACCTGCCTTTATGTCAAAGCCAGTACCAGATATGGTACGTTCGTCAGCAATCGTTACACTGCCGATCGGATTCTGTGCATTATTAACAAGTCGTTCTGTGTACTCTGAGGCATGACTGTAGTTTACATCATAGAGTCCAAACGTCAAACCCCAGTAAAAACGATTACGAGAGTTTCCGCTGATATTGAAGTTGTACTCTCCGATATATCCGCTTGTGCCGCGAAAGAAGTCGTATCCGTCAGCATTGTAGTATGCGGCTCGAAGATTGCCCGACGCATCTAATACTCCGCTGGCATCTCCAAGATAGTTTCCACCGTTATAGCCATTAGCGTTCATACCAACGAGTTGGGAGTTTTTATCGTTTAGCAATGCATTGCTATAAAGATAATCCACTTGGTTATATGGTAAGTCGGGATTATTGTTTGTTCCCCATTGGCTTGTGAGCTCTCCGTTACGTTTCTCCAAACGATACAAATCGTTGTAATTCTTCATGCTCGACAGTTTGTTCTGCGAAGCACCATTCAAACGTCCCGTAGCCGTAAGTATTTGGTTGAAATTACGGCTCTTTGTGTAACTTACACCAAAGTTGACATACGAATTTCTTCCAGAACGCATTGTATGCACAAAGCCAGCATGGTCGAAACTTGCTTTAGTCTTTCGTTTTCCAATATCCGCTGCGTCCGATTGGCTGTTGAAGCCAAACGAACCACTTATCATACTACGACGAAAGAGTCCTATACCTGCAGGATTGGATGACATTGTAGAAATGTCGGCTCCCAATGCTTCCATAGCACCGCCCATACCTACATAGCGCGCTGTGCCATTCAAGTCTTTCGATGCAAGTTGCGCATTATCATATGTTTCTTGACCCATTGCTGCAACACCAAACATTGCTAACGAAAAGGCTGTTATAATCTTTTTCATTGCTAATCAGTTTAAATTAATATTTTGAAGTGCTAACCCCACAGCAACATATTATCGTCTGCTGCCAAAGCCGCCACCACGACTGCCACCGCTGAAGCCTCCGCTATTATGACTACCTCCGCCAAAACCATTTCCAAAACTTCCACGATTGCTTCCAAAACCATTATTTCTGCCGTACGATGGTTGACCGTTTTGACGACGATTGTATTGCCAGTTCTGTTGGCGGTTATTATCGTAGCGAGAATTATTACGTACTGTTGTACGCTGACCAAAACTGTTGCGATGAGTGCGTGTTGTGGTGCGATTGTCGTATCTTACTCTGCTACCAAACCCTGATGCAGTGAAATTACGTGTAGGATTGGGTCTGCCGCGATATGAATAATATACATAAGGAACGCCCCATCCCCAATAAGGATAGTGCCATCCCCAACAATCATAATACCACGGAGTATACCATGGATTGTACCATGAATAATAGAGATTCCATCGTGAAGACCAATAAGGACGATATGGCGAATGCCAAGCATACGCTCCATACCAATATGGATCATTCCAATAACTATAGAGCGACGGACAATAATAGTCGTCGAAGCGCTCCATACGACGAGAATACACGAATTCATCGTTCATATCATCGAAATATTGAGCAGAATCCGACATTACCATGGCTGTTGAGTCAAGTGCTGTCAAATCATAGGTTCCGTCACCTTTCTCAAATACTATCACATCTTTACTCTGTTTCTTCGGAACAAAGTACATGTCATCCTCCTGCGCCATCATCGGGAGTGAGATTACTCCAATTATTGCTGCCAATAACAATCTTTGTATCATAATAGTTTCGTTTTAAGTTCTACTATCATCAGCCCTCTATATACAAGGCTACTACTTTTTCAAATACAAAATTAATGCGAATTATTATATAAGTACAGGGATTTTGCCTAAAAAGAATTAGGATTTTCCCTATTTTATGCTTTTTTTGCAATGTATGCCACCATCAGACAGACAGTTTTGTTGGTTGTAACCGGATTGTAATATGTGTTTAAACATGGTGTAATACGTAGCGAGTAATTTTGCAGCGTGAAAAAACCAAAGAATTAAACATAAATGGAAACAATTTATTTAGCGATTGTGGTCTTTCTGCTATGTCTGGCAGTATTTGACCTTTTTGTTGGAGTAAGTAACGATGCCGTCAATTTCCTTAACAGTGCCATTGGAGCGAAAGTGGCAAAGTTCCGCACGGTGCTCATCGTTGCTTCGGCAGGTGTGGCAATTGGCGCCGTAATGTCCTCGGGTATGATGGACGTGGCACGTCATGGTATTATGCAGCCAGCCAATTTCTCATTCTACGACGTGATGACCATCTTCCTTGCCGTCATGGTAACAGATGTTATTGTGCTCGACATGTTCAACACGCTCGGTATGCCGACCTCTACTACCGTTTCGCTCGTGTTCGAGTTGCTTGGCGGTACGTTCGTTCTTGCAGCTATCAAGATTGCAGCCGACCCGATGCTCGGCTTTGCCGACCTGCTTAACACGGACAAGGCGTTGAGCGTGATTGTCGCCATCTTTGTGAGTGTGGCTATCGCCTTCTTCTTCGGTATGATTGTGCAATGGCTCTCACGTATAGTGTTCACTTTTAATTATAAGAAGCACTCGCGCTACTCTATCGCACTCTTCGGTGGTATCGCCTTCACAGCTCTCTCCTACTTCATCTTCCTTAAAGGCTTGGGCAAGAGCCGCTTCATTGCAGAGGACGTTCGCACATGGATTGACAGCAACATCTCGTTACTGTTGCTCTACACGTTCATAGGTTCAACTATCATGATGCAGGTTCTGCACATGCTGCGCGTCAACGTGTTCAAGTTCATTGTGCTCATGGGCACTTTCGCTCTTGCCATGGCTTTCGCCGGCAACGACCTTGTGAACTTCATCGGTGTGCCTCTCGCCGGTATGGATTCGTTTCGCGACTACATGGCTAATAGCAATGGCATTGGCGCGAGAGACTTTATGATGACTTCGCTTATGGAGTCGGCACAGACACCTTCGATCTATCTACTTGCTGCAGGCGTAGTCATGATTGTGGCTATGGCTACTTCAAAGAAAGCACGCAACGTGATTAAGACCAGCGTCGACCTCAGCCGTCAGGACGAAGGCGACGAGATGTTCGGCTCGAGCCGTGCTGCACGCAGTATTGTACGCGTCACTCAGGACGGCAATGGTTGGGTAATGCAGTACATGCCGAAGTCTATCTCACGCTGGATTGACAGCCGCTTCAACAAGCAGGAGGCAGAGCTTAACGACGGAGCTGCGTTCGACGTGGTTCGTGCAGCCATCAACCTCGTGCTCGCATCAATGCTTATCACGATTGGCACCAACTATAAGTTGCCACTCTCTACAACATACGTTACGTTCATGGTGGCAATGGGTTCTTCGCTTGCCGACCGCGCTTGGAGTCGAGAAAGTGCCGTATTCCGCGTGACAGGTGTTATCAGCGTAATCGGTGGTTGGTTCATCACTGCAGCCGTAGCTTTCGGTGCTTGTGCCCTTGTCTGCCTGATAATGTTCTATGGCGGCATACTTGCTAAGATTTTATTCATGGTTTTAGTAGTTGCGTTGCTCATCAAGAGTAACCGCAAATATGCAAACAAGGAGAAAGAGGGCGAGAAGGAAGACGTATTCCGTCTGATGATGCGCACCCGCGATCCGGAAATTGTGCTCGACCTACTTATGAAGCACGTATCACGCACACAGAGCTTTATGACACGCTTTGCTATCGACGAATTTAATAACATAATCGATGGTTTGGAGAACGAGCGCACACGCACTCTGCGCAAAGTGAGCAACGAACTGAGCAAAGAGAAGGACATGCTAAAGAAGTTCCGCCGTCAGGAGTTGCTCGCCCTTAAGCGTGTTCCGACAGAGATTGCAATAGAACGCAACACATGGTTCCATCTGGGCATCAACTCTTCGGAGCAGTACATCTACTGCCTGCGTCGTATTCTCGAACCGATAAAGGAGCATGTGGACAATAATTTCAACCCTATTCCACAGGTCTACATCAACGAATTCCGTCCGCTGCGTGCTACAATCAACGACCTGATGCAACAGACCGAGACACAGATTTCAACATGCCGTTTCGAACATTACCGCGACACTCTTGCACTTGCAGACAAATGTAAGGACGAACTCTCTATTGTCCGTAAACGCCACATCGACCGCATCACGGAGATGAAGGACAACAACCTACTGCAGGTATCGCTCGTATATCTCAATCTCCTGCAGGAGAGCCAGCAGCTGCTCAGTAACATGCGCCACCAGCTGAGAGCAGCCAAGAAATTCATGGAAAACTAAAACTAGGCTTCCATAGTAACTGATTAATTGAAAAGACCCTGCCAATTATTTTAGGCAGGGTCTTTTGCTTTAAACAAGTTCAAACACGCCTGTCGGCTGTTTGCGTCTAAGTACATCGAGTTTCACCTTAATGCCTGCGTCAGAAAGAGCCTGCTCAATCGACTTGCGTGCCAATTCAGGGTGATTGTTCTCTTCGCTTAGATGGCAGAGCCATATGTGCTTTAGGCGTTCTGTATAATTTTCTACGAGTGCTGCACCACATTGTGCATTACTCAAATGCCCAGTTCCGCATTGTATACGTTCTTGCAAATGGCGTGGATAGGGACCGTTTTGTAGCATTTGCAGATCGTAATTAGCTTCTATAACGAGATAGTCTGTATTGCGGATGATAGCTTTCATTTCCTCTGTAATATGACCAACGTCGGTGAGTAAGGTAAACACAACACCTTCATACTCTATTGAGTAACCAACATTGTCTGAACTATCGTGTGGCACTCCAAATGGTGTAATATGGAACCCACTTGCCTCGAAAGCCTCTCCCTTCACCACATAATGACGATTTGCTTGCGCAAGTTTCAGTTTCATACAATAGTTATTGTCCATCCCAGAATGGACAAGGCGTGTTGCATACACAGGAAGGTTTAGCTTCTTACTGAGGCTTCCCACTGATTTGATGTGATCAGCATGATCGTGTGTCACGAGTATTGAACTGAATCCTCCAGGCATGTGCAAGCCATAGTCGCCAAAGTGTTTTTTAAGGCTTCGTGTTCCTACACCTACATCGATTAAAAGTCCATCGTGCTCAGTATATATATAGTAGCAGTTGCCACAACTTCCGCTGCCAAATGATATAAATTTAAACATTGCTATATTATAAGGTAATGAGAAATATGTAGGGGTTTTGCATTACAAAGTTATTAAAAAATATTGGTTTTGCACAAAACTTTAACGACATTTTGCCTAAACTATAAACAAACGTACAATATACCGATAGTAATGAAGATGCAATGTTTTGTTCGTAAAAATGCTCGAATCATTATAAAAATCAGTAACTTTGCATATTTAAAATGATATATTTACAAATAACAAATATATGATGGATACGAGAAGCAATGGTCGTACACATAATTGGTTTGGCGTTGTAGGACTTTTAATAACACTGTTGCTGATGGGTTCATGTTCATACAGTGAGGAGAAAGCCATAGAGCAGAGTGCTGTCAGTTTTGCTCAAAAATACTTTAACTTGCACTATTGCCAAGCATTATCAGAATGTACACCCGAATCAGAAAAATGGGTGCGTCTTAAGGCATCGAACATAACGCAAGAAGATTTAGACATACTCAACACCCAAGCCGATTCTGCGACATGTACGGTAGAATTGGTAGAATTTGACGGTGATAGTGCAACCACCATTGTGGAAGTGTGCAATTTCCTCAACTGTGACTCAATCGGCAAACCTGGCGTAATTTGTCCCAATGCCAAATTCAAGCTAACACTAAAAAAGATTGGCAAACAATGGAAGGTAGATATACAAAGTCCAATTAAAACAAGTATTTAAACAACAGATATATTTAAACAACAGATATAGATGATTTCAATAGAACAACTGTCAGTAGAGTTTGGTGTTAAGCCACTGTTCCGCAACGTAAGTTTCGTAGTGAACGACCGCGAACGCATAGCACTTGTGGGCAAGAACGGAGCAGGAAAATCAACTATGCTGAAGATTATATGCGGGCTGCAGAAGCCTACCGAAGGCAATGTGGCGATACCTACTGACACCACAATCGGCTATCTGCCGCAGGTGATGGTGTTGCAGGATAACACAACCGTAAAGGAGGAAGCACGCAAGGCGTTCGCCGACACGGCTAAGCTTAAGGCACAAATAGAGGAACTCAACCGACAGATGGCTGAGCGTACCGACTACGAAAGTCCCGAGTATGCCGAGTTGGTGGAGAAGTTCACGCAGAAGCACGACCACTACATGATGATTGGTGGCGACAACTATGAAGCAGAGATAGAGCGAACGCTCACAGGTCTGGGCTTCACACGCAACGACTTCGAGCGCCCAACGAAGGAGTTCAGCGGCGGTTGGCGTATGCGTATTGAATTAGCGAAAATTCTGTTGCGCCGCCCCGACGTACTGCTGCTCGACGAGCCTACCAACCACCTCGACATAGAGAGTATCGGTTGGCTCGAACGCTTCCTACAACAGAGCGCAAAGGCTGTAGTATTAGTTAGCCACGACCGAGCGTTCATCAACAACGTCACAAACCGCACCATAGAGATATCGTGCGGTCAGGTGACCGACTACAAGGTGAAGTACGATGAGTACGTGAAACTGCGCGCCGAACGCCATGAACAGCAATTGCGTGCTTACGAGAATCAGCAAAAGGAAATAGCTGATATCAAGGACTTTATAGAACGCTTCAGATACAAGCCGACAAAGGCTGTGCAGGTGCAGAGCCGCATCAAGCAGTTGGAGAAGATTGTGCCTATCGAAGTAGACGAAGTGGACAATGCAACGATGCACCTAAAGTTTCCGCCATGTCTACGTTCGGGCGACTACCCCATCATATGTGAAGACGTACGCAAAGACTATGGCGAGCATACGGTGTTCAAAAACGTAAATCTCACGATAAAGCGTGGCGAAAAGGTGGCGTTCGTAGGCAAGAACGGCGAGGGAAAGTCGACGCTCGTGAAATGCATAATGGGCGAGATTCCGTTCACGGGAAACCTAAAGGTGGGCCACAACGTGCAGATTGGCTACTTCGCACAGAACCAGGCGCAACTGCTCGACGGCGAGATAAGCGTGTTTGACACAATCGACCGCGTGGCTAAGGGCGACATACGTCTGAAGATAAAGAATATTCTCGGAGCGTTCATGTTCGGAGGCGAGGCAATCGACAAAAAGGTGAAGGTATTGTCGGGCGGCGAGCGTAGCCGTCTGGCTATGATAAAGTTGCTGCTCGAGCCGGTGAACCTGCTCATTCTCGACGAGCCTACCAACCACTTGGACATGGCATCGAAGGAGGTGCTGAAGGAAGCTATCAACGCCTTCGACGGCACGGCTATCATCGTCAGCCACGACCGCGAGTTTCTCGACGGACTGGTTTCGAAGGTATACGAGTTCGGCGGAGGCGCCGTTCGCGAGCATCTCGGTGGCATATACGACTACCTGCGCTCGCGCGACATCAGCAGTCTGAACGAGCTTGCCGCCATGAGCCAGCAGTCGGCTGCGTCTGCACAAACGGTAGCTGCCCAACAGAACGACGACACAGCTGCCAGCTCGGGCAAGATAAGCTACGCCGAGCACAAGGAGCAACAAAAGAAGATACGCCGTGTAGAGAAGCTAATAAAAGAGTCGGAAACAAAAATTGAGGCAATGGAGAAGCGAATTGCCGAGATTGACACATTGCTTTGTCTGCCAGAGAATGCTGCCGACATGACTCTCATTAACGAATACACCGAAATAAAATCGAGAATGGATGAAGAAGAAGAGCGTTGGACTGAACTCTCTGAGGAACTTGAAGCACTGAAATAATAGCGTCCATACACAATTAATACATATAAACGCCACATAGTTACAAAGAAAATTCGTAACTTTGCGCTTGCTATCATCAATGGCAGTAAAAATAACAGAACAAAGATGTTAATAGATTATCAAAAAGCAAATATATATCAGGCAGACGGAACTGTGCTCAACGATGTTGACTTTCAAGTTGATGCCGACCAGTTTGTTTATGTAATTGGCAAAGTTGGTTCGGGCAAATCATCGCTCTTGAAAACAATATATTGCGAAGTAGATTTCGACAAAGACGATGCCGAAAAGGCAGAGGTCTTAGGCCGTGATTTGCTCAGCATAAAGCGTCGAGATATCCCTGCGCTACGTCGTGAGATGGGTATCATCTTTCAAGATTTTCAACTGCTACACGATCGCAATGTGTACAGAAATCTTGAGTTCGTGCTGCATTCCACAGGTTGGAAGTCGTCCAAAGAAATTGCTGCGCGCATAGAGCAGGTGCTTGAAGCTGTAGGTATGCAGGACAAGAAGTTGCGTCTGCCACATGAATTATCTGGTGGTGAGCAACAGCGCATCGCCATTGCACGTGCTTTGCTCAATAGTCCTAAGATTATCATAGCAGACGAACCTACAGGTAACCTCGATCCTGAGACAGCGGAAAAGATTGTCGGTTTGCTCTACGAAATAAGCCATACGGGTACCGCAGTCGTATTCTCGACCCACAACCACGGACTCATTGAGAAATTCCCTGGTAGGGTGTTCAAGTGTGAAGATGGCAAGTTATGTAATGTCACAGATAAATATAACAAGTAAACGTATAAAACAAATAATAAAACAATAATGAAAGTAATGAAATTTGGAGGTACCTCTGTAGGTACTCCGGAACGCATGAAATCCGTTGCGACAATGGTCTCTGAGTCAGGAGAACAAGTGTTTGTTGTGTTGTCTGCAATGTCAGGAACAACAAACTCACTCATAGAGATTTCCAATTACCTCTACAAGAAGAACTCCGACGGAGCTAACGATGTAATCAATAATCTTGAGCAGAAATACATGCAGCACGTAGAGGAACTCTACTCTACCGACGAATACAAACAGCGCACTCGCGAATTTCTTGCATCAGAGTTCAACTATCTCCGTTCGTTCACAAAAGACCTCTTCACAAGCTTTGAGGAAAAGAATATCGTAGCGCAGGGAGAAATTATTAGCACCAACATGGTTACAAACTTCCTTTTAGAGAAGGGCGTAAAGGTGGTTCTGCTTTCAGCTTTCGACTTTATGCGTACTGACAAGAACGCCGAACCCGACACTCACTACATCAAAGAGAAGTTGGCTGCGGTAATGAAAGAAAATGAGGGCTATCAGGTATATATCACTCAAGGATTTATATGTCGCAACGCTTATGGCGAGGTAGACAATCTGTTGCGTGGTGGTAGCGACTTCACAGCATCGCTTATTGGCGCAGCCTTGCCTGCTGAAGAGATTCAGATTTGGACAGACATTGATGGTATGCACAATAACGACCCACGTGTAGTGGACAAGACAGAAGCTATTCGCCAGCTCAACTTTGAAGAGGCTGCAGAGCTTGCATACTTCGGTGCAAAGATTTTGCACCCAACATGCGTGCAGCCAGCTAAGTTCGCAGGCATCCCCGTACGCCTTAAGAACACTCTCGACCCTAAAGCTGAGGGCACTATCATCGATAACGTGTTGCTCAGAGGCAAGATTAAAGCTGTTGCTGCTAAAGACAACATCACGGCTATCAAGATTAAATCGTCGCGAATGCTCTTCGCAACAGGCTTCCTTCGCAAGGTGTTTGAGATATTCGAGTGCTACCAAACTCCTATTGATATGATTACAACGAGTGAGGTTGGTGTATCGATGAGTATCGACAACACGTCTCACCTCAACGAGATTGTAGACGAACTGAAGAAGTATGGCACCGTAACCGTCGACTCGGACATGTGTATCGTATGCGTTGTGGGCGACCTCGACTGGAACAACCTCGGCTTCGAAAGCATTGTCTTGGACGCGATGAAGAATATCCCCGTGCGTATGATTTCGTATGGTGGAAGCAATTATAACATATCATTCCTTATCAGAGAAGCTGACAAGGAACGCGCATTGCAAAGCCTCTCCGACGTGCTCTTCAACAATAAGTAAAGAAGAACAACGTTATATATTAAGATTATAGGAGTTAACTGAGGACAATGGCATAGCCACGCGAAGTTAACTCCTAACATTATTTTATAGTAATAACCATTAAATGCACAAAGAATGTTTTCGGTTGACAAGTTAAATAGCATAGCAACACCCTACTACTATTACGACACGCAGTTGCTGCGAAAGACGTTAGAAGTTATAAAACAAGAATGTGAGAAGCATGAAAACTTCCACGTTCACTATGCCGTGAAAGCAAATGCCAATCCGAAGATATTGCGTATCATCAGCCAGTATGGTTTTGGTGCCGACTGCGTGAGTGGCGGCGAAATAAAGGCGGCTATCGAGGCAGGTTTTCCTGCTGACAAGGTGGTGTATGCAGGCGTGGGCAAGAGCGATTGGGAGATTAATCTCGGACTGGAGAAGGGCATTGCCTGTTTCAATGTCGAATCGATTGCCGAACTGGAGGTTATCGAAGAGTTGGCAGTGGCAGCCAACAAGACTGCTAATGTTGCTTTCCGAATCAATCCCAATATCGGTGCCCATACACATGCAAACATTACGACCGGACTCGCAGAGAATAAGTTTGGTATAGCAATGCAAGACATGGAGAATGTAATAGAACGTGCAACAACGATGAATAATATCAATGTTGTTGGTCTGCACTTTCATATTGGTTCTCAGATACTTGACATGGGCGACTTCAAGGCATTATGTAATCGCATTAACGAGCTGCAAGTGCAACTTGATAAGCACCATATATATGTTCAAAGCATTAATGTAGGCGGCGGACTCGGCGTGAACTACGACTCACCCGACCATCAGCCTATACCCGACTTCAAAGAGTATTTTCACACGTATGCTAAGCATCTCCGTCTGCGTGAAGGTCAACAGCTACATTTCGAACTTGGACGCTCTGTAGTCGCTCAATGTGGTTCGCTCATCTCTCGTGTGCTCTACGTAAAGCAAGGCTCACATAAACAGTTCACCATTCTTGATGCTGGCATGACCGACCTCATACGTCCGGCTCTTTATCAAGCGCTGCACAAGATTCAGAACCTCACGAGCAACGAGCCAACAGAAGTTTACGATGTAGTAGGACCTATCTGCGAGTCGAGCGATGTCTTCGCTAAGGCCATAGACCTCAATAAGTGTCATCGTGGTGACCTCATTGCTATACGCTCAGCCGGTGCATACGGTGAGATAATGGCAAGCGCATACAACTGTCGTCAATTGCCTAAAGGTTACATTACAGAAGATTTGTAAATAATCAGAAATGTTTATCGATAATATAACAATCATAATAAGTATCATTGTTCTACTACTGACCATTGCATCGGTAGTAGCCAATCCTTTTTTCCGTTCTATTAAGACCAAGAGCACCAAAGATACCACAATTGAATTGCCCCCACTTACTGTTGTTGTGCTCTCACAAAACAATGTGGAGGCACTTGACAAACACCTGCCACTTATCTTTTCGCAAGATTATGCACCAGGCTTTGAAGTCGTAGTTGTTGGCGAAAAGGGCGACCTCGATTTAGAGGCAGTACTTGCTAAATACGCTGACAACAAGAACCTTTATGCTACGTACATCCCCAAGCGTTCGCTTTTTATGAGCAAACCTAAGTTGTCAGCCTCATTGGGCATAAAGGCAGCCCACAACGATTGGGTCATTATGCTTAATGCTTCGTGTGCACCTGCTTCTGACAAATGGCTGCAAACCATTGCAGAAAGCATAGATAGCAATACGAACCTTGTTCTCGGCTACTCCAACTATAAGGATGACGTGAAGCCCTATCGTCGCTTCATACGTCTTCGTGAAGCTTGCTATTATCTGCGAGCAGCTGCACATGGTATCGCTTACCGTTCTACTGGTGCAAACATCGCATTCAGACGTTCCGAGTTTATCAGTGGCGATGGCTATCGCGGCAACTTGCAGCACGTGTATGGCGAATACGATTTCATAATAAACAAGTTTGCAAGACCCTACTCAACAGCTATCACATTGCTACCAGACTCATTCGTACACAACGATTGTCCAACTAAAAAGACCTGGACTGAATATTGTATAGCCAACAGTCATGTAGGTCGTCACCTTGAGCGTAAGGCCCTAATGCATCTATCCTACATAACCGATGCACTGTTTATGTATATCAACTATGTCGTCATAATCACAACAGGCGTATTTGCAGTCCTAACTGGCAGATGGATTGCTTTAGCTGTTGCAGCGTTGTGTCTCATAGCAACAATAGCATTGCGTATATTTTTCGTAAAAAGAAAATGTAATATCTTCAGTGAGCGCCTATCCGCATGGTCTATCCCATTCTATGAATTGTCGCTTTTGTGGTTCGATATACTCACCAAACTGCGCTATATAAGAGCAGACAAACACGATTTTTCTACGCATAAAATATGAGAATCAAATTTATAAGTCTCTTAAAAGGCACTGCATCTCCTTTGAACAAGGAATTGCCGGACACTATCGCCGATAATATTAGTAGCATTGGTGATGTGGAAGTTGTGGACAATGCTCCCGACCTTGTGCATGTGTTTGGTAAGTGGTCTGGCACTACTGCCACAACTATGAAGGGCTACACGCACAAAGGTATTCCCGTTGTTTTCACATCAGCGAATGGATTGGTAGATGTTCTCCCTCCACATTCCCTCATGCTTGCCCCAACAGTATTTCATTGCTGCGGACCAGCAGAAGCAGAACTTATAAAGAAATTGTTACCCAAAGCATCTGTTAAGGTCATTGCCAACGAGCAATTCACTTTAACAACCGACCGCACAACCATGCTCCGACAGTTCAACGACCTATATGCTAAGGTGTACAACGAACATGAAGCAAAGGTAATGTCTGAAATCAACAACAAGGTTAGGACGTTGAACATTTCTGACCATGCCATTAACGAAATATGCTCTCAATTGCTATATCTGCAATACGCTTTCCGACGCGAGACGATACGCCAGAGATTGCTTGATAACCTTTCCGACACACTGATTAATAGCAACTACGATGAAGAATCAATGCGTCAAGCACTTGACACCTTGAAAATTTCGTCCTTTGCCACATCCGTAATGGCACTACTCGAATCCAAATCGCATCTCACAGAGGGCTTTATGCCCATAGCCGCATCTGACGACAAAACAACGAAACAGATGCAAAAGCACATTATATAACTCTCAACATCACTACATTGAACATGAGAAAAGATCATAAAGTCACAGCCAATGATATGAAATACCTGCAACTGCTTGCCCAGTCATTCCCGAACATCCCTGAAGCAAGCACCGAGATTATCAATCTGCAGGCCATTCTCAATCTTCCTAAAGGTACCGAGCACTTCGTTGCCGATATTCATGGCGAATACGAAGCATTCCTTCACATTCTGAAGAATGCTTCGGGCAATATACAACGCAAGGTGAACGAGCTTTTTGGCAATCTGATGCGCGAATCGGATGTACGCGAGCTCTGCACATTGATATACTACCCCGACCAGAAACTCGAACTGATAAAGGCAGCCGAGGAAAACATCGACGACTGGTATCACATCACCATACACAACCTGGTAGCAGTATGTCGCTTGGTATCAAGCAAGTACACACGTTCGAAGGTTCGCAAGGCACTACCACGCTCCTTCTCATACATCATACAGGAATTGCTGCATGAGCGCACAGACGATGCCAACAAAGCTGACTATGTCAACGTCATCATCGACACAATCATATCTACTGGTCGTGCCGACGATTTCATCATTGCCATCTGCAACGTGATACAACGCCTGTCTATCGACCAGTTGCACATCCTCGGCGACATCTTCGACCGCGGTCCTGGCGCACACATCATTCTCGATACCCTCTCGCGCTACCACTCTTGGGACATACAATGGGGTAATCACGATGTGCTTTGGATGGGCGCAATGGCAGGCAATCGCGCATGTCAGTGCAACGTCATCCGACTCTCGCTGCGCTACGCCAATATGACAACCCTCGAAGAGGGCTATGGCATCAACCTCATGCCGCTTGCCACATTCGCCATGGACACCTATGGCGACGACCCTTGTGAGGAATTTATCCCTAAGATTTCGTCTGCCGACTCTGCACGTGTCGACGAAAAGTCGATACGTCTTGCTGCCCTAATGCACAAAGCCATAACCATTCTGCAGTTTAAGGAGGAGGCTGCCATCATCAAACGCCACGCCAAGTGGAAGATGTCCGACCGACTTATGCTTAACTACATCGACTACGACAAGGGCACAATCACTCTCAACGGCAAGGAATATCCGCTCAAGAGCAACTCCTTCCCCACCATCGATCCCAAACACCCCAATCGTCTCACACCCGAGGAGAAGCAGCTCATGGACAAGATCAACCACTCGTTCCAGGTGAGTGAGAAACTGCACAAGCACATACGCCTGCTCCTTCAACATGGTTGCATGTACGCTGTGTTCAACAACAACCTCCTCTTTCACGCCTCCATACCTCTCGACGAAGACGGAAAACTGAAGGAGGTAGAAATCATCCCTGGCACAACCTGCTCGGGCAAAGACCTGCTATATAACATCGGTATGCTCATCCGCTCAGCTTTCCAAACCGACTCTACACCTGAGGAACGCAACTACGCCATCGACTACTTCCTCTATCTATGGTGTGGTCCCGACAGCCCACTCTTCGACAAGTCGAAGATGGCAACCTTCGAACGTTACTTCATTGACGACAAGGAGACGCACACCGAAGAGAAGGGCAACTACTTCAAGCTACGCGACAACGAGCAGATAGTAGACAATATCCTTGATGCCTTCGACGTAGTAGGCGACAATCGCCACATCATCAACGGCCACGTACCCGTACACGTATGCAACGGCGAGAATCCCGTAAAAGCTAACGGCAAACTCATGGTCATTGATGGTGGTTTCTCGCAGCCATACCATAAGGAAACCGGCATTGCCGGCTACACCCTCGTCTACCACAGTCGTGGGTTCGTTCTCGTACAGCACGAGCCGTTCACATCCACAATTGATGCCATACAGAAGTGCTCCGATATCAAGTCGTCCACACAGATAGTCGAAATGTCCTCGCACCGTATGCGCGTAGCCGACACCGACATAGGTCGCGAACTGAAAAATCAGATTAGCGACCTTCAACGCCTCCTATATGCCTACCGACACGGCTACATCAAAGAAGCCATACCCAACAAATAATTGTGTAATAACTTCACTCGCGAAGCGAGCTATCTTCCAATAAAATGAACAACCCAACCATTTGCGCCATCGCTACCGCCCCAGGTGGTGCGATTGGCATAATTCGCATCTCAGGAAGCGAAGCCCTCACTATAGCCGACCGGATATTCCGTCCCGTCGGCTCTAATGTCCCATTAGCCGACCGCAAACCCTACACACTCGCCTTCGGCAATATCGTCAACGCTGAAAACGAAATCGTTGACGAAGTTCTCGTCTCCATCTTTCATGCTCCCCACTCCTACACTGGTGAGAACTCAGTAGAAATCTCCTGCCACGGCTCCGCCTACATACTGCAGCAGGTGATGTTCCTGCTCACCCAAAACGGATGCATTCCTGCCGGTCCAGGCGAGTTCACTCAGCGTGCATTCCTCAACGGCAAGATGGATCTCTCGCAAGCAGAAGCCGTAGCCGACCTCATCAGCGCTACCAACAAAGCTACACACGACATGGCACTCAGCCAGCTGAAGGGGCATTTCAGCAACGAACTCTCCGACTTAAGAGCACATCTCCTTAAACTCACATCGCTCTTAGAACTCGAACTCGATTTCTCCGACCACGAAGAACTCGAGTTTGCCGACCGCTCCGAACTCTACACCCTTGCCTGCGACATCCACCAACGTCTCGCCTCGCTCGCTCGTTCATTCGAAGTAGGCAACGCCTTGAAGAACGGTATCCCCGTAGCCATTGTCGGAAAAACCAACGTCGGAAAGAGCACCCTACTCAACCACCTGCTGCACGAAGAGAAAGCCATCGTGAGCGATGTGCATGGCACCACCCGCGACTTCATCGAGGACACCACCATCATCAATGGCATCCAGTTCCGCTTTGTCGACACAGCCGGCATCCGCTCAACCGATGACGTTGTCGAGATCATCGGCATCGAGCGCACCTACCAGAAGTTGCAGGAGGCGAAGATTGTGCTTTGGCTTATCGACCAACAACCCACCGAAGCCGAGATAGAGGACATCAAGGAGCGTGTGGCAGACAAGAAACTCATCATTGTACGCAACAAAATCGACCTCCCCAACTCATCATTGAACAACTCCTCATCGACGAAGCCGACAATTCTTGCTCAGGCAAGCGTCTCTATGAGCCGAGCGCAAAATACAAAACTCCAAATTCAAAACTCACAGTTAGTGGACATAAGTGCCAAATACGGTACCAACATCCCCGTTCTCGAACAACTCATCGTTGAAGCCGCCGACATACCTCAGCTCTCCGAAAGCGACATCGTCATCACTTCCGCACGCCACTACTCTGCTCTGCTCCTCGCAGACGAAAGTCTACAGCGTGTCATCGACTCAATGAACCTCGGATTAAGTGGCGACCTACTTGCCGAAGATCTCCGCATCGTCATCGACCACCTTGCAGAAATCACGGGCGAAGAGCGCATCACCCCCCAAGAAACACTTCAAAACATCTTCACCCACTTTTGCATCGGAAAGTAGCTTTTCTGCAGGGTAAAGGTCATTCGCATCATCAACATCCACGACCGGATTGACTCCAGCAACATCCTGTTTCCGGAAACCAAGCCATCTGACGTATTGGTAATGATTGGTTCCCTGCCCGACGAAGTCCTTGCTCTCAGGAAAGCTGCAGAGCATGTAATCAAGCTGCAGGAGAAGATGATTGTGTCTCTGCATCCTGTTTCTGCCAGCAAGACGCAGAAGCTCGACAGAGAGAAGACTGTAGTGAACCTCTATGTTGCCGGACATCCGATAGATGAAATCTGGAGAGCCAGCGGATTCAGAAGCAGAAGTTCCATATTCCGCATTCTCAACAAGAACGGAATCAAGCTGAATAGAGGCAACCACTCCGGACCTATCAAGAAAAGAGACACAAAGTAAACAAGACATTGAAGATTAAATCATGAAGAAGATATTATTCCTACACGGATTCTTCGCCACGGGCAGTTGTCCGATGGCGAGAGCCTTGAAAGAGGCGTTTGAGGGGACGGCGGTGGTGCTGACTCCCGACCTCCCTTTGCACCCCAAGGAGGCACTGAAGGAGATTCGCTCCATCATCGACTGGGAACAGCCCGACTTGCTTCTGGGCAACAGCTGCGGCTCTTTCCTTGCCCAGATGCTGGCTCCAGTGGTGGGCATTCCTGCCCTGCTCGGCAATCCGTATTTCATGATGACGGAGTTTCTAAAGGAGCGCATCGGCGAGCATGAATACAAGGCACCGAGAAGGGACGGTAATCAGCGGCTGGTAATTGACGAGGCACTGATTGAGGAGTTCGCGGAGCTGGAAGCCGTGCAGTTTGACCATTGCAACCCATATTATAAGGATCGTGTGTGGGGACTTTTTGGTGAGCAGGACACCCTGGCTCACTTCTCCCCTCTCTTCCTGCAGCATTACAATCAAGCCTTCCATTTCCCTGGCGGTCATACGCCTACTGAGCAGGAGGTGAAGACCTGGCACGCTCCCCTTGCCCAGAAAATGCTGATGGAGTTTTCTGCAAAGGAAGAAAGATATTGTGGCGCACAAGCGGTGTGGTAGATAAAGCCGAACTGCTGGCTACGCTTGATCCATTCTTGACATAATCAAAAATATAAAAGAATAATCTTATGCGCATAATAGGAAACTTACTTTGGTGGCTGGGTATGAACACATTACACAGTTGCCTCGCCTATTATCTCCTGGGCATCAATGCAGTTACATTCATCGTGTACGGCATTGACAAATACAAGGCAAAGAAAGCCAAATGGCGCATTCCAGAAGTAACGCTTTTGTTGCTGGCTGTACTTGGAGGAAGCATCGGGGCATGGATGGGAATGAAAGTCTGGCACCATAAGACGATGTACAAGAAATTCAAATACGGCATTCCGGCTATTCTGCTGATACAGATTGCGCTGATGGCGTATTTACACATAAATCTTTGGAAACAAATAGTTTGAAGAAAATTATGGCAATGACAATTGATACAACAAACCTCTGTTCGCATCTTCAAAAAAAGTTGTTTGAACCTGAGGGAGTATATTATCCTATCTGGCAAGCCATGCAGAACGATGAGGAGTTGACTGCCGTGGTTCGCTCACGACAGCTTCATATTTATCGTAATGGTAAAAAGATTCTCGTTCTCGCAGGCAAGGTTCAGCCGAAGATTATCAGAGAGGACAAACTGAATGAATTGATAATAAAATAAAGAACGAAGCTTATGAACTTTCCAGAAATATATTCAGCAACAGGCATGATGGAGCTAATTCAGAAAATCGGCTTCCTCCCTCTCCTTGATAGTGGCATTGAAGGATTCTCTGCCGAAGACATCGTGGCAGAGGATTGCCGATATGTAACTTTTCCTGAAGGCGGCTGGGACTGGCCGCTATGGAAATGGAAAGGCGAAATTGTTCAGGAAATGCCATGTATGTACGGAAAGTTCTTTAACAAGAAAGCAGGATTTATCAGCCAGGAATGGTGGCCGGACTTCTGTAACTACAGAAGAAGCAAGTTCCCTCGCCCGGATGAAGAATCGATAGAAGGAGCCATTCTCTGCACGCTTCAATCTACCGGCAGTCTCACCACAAGAGAACTTCGGGCAGCCTGCGGTTTCACGGAAAACCGACGCACGAAGCAAGAGCAGAGTGAAGCTTGCTTCAACTCTGCCTTGCAAGAAGGAGGAAGACCGAAGGTCAAGGGAATGAGAAGCAAGTTTGACGGTTATCTCACCCGACTGGAAATGGCGACTTACATCGTGACCGAGGATTTCATCTACCCTCGCGACAAGCACAATCATGAATATGGCTGGGGATGGTCGCTACTCAATACTCCCGAAGATCTCTATGGCAGGGAAGCTTACCAATGCAACCGCACTCCCCAAGAATCTTATCAGAGGATTTTCGAGCATCTGAAAGAAATCCTGCCTGATGCTTCGGATAAACAGATTATCAAATTAATAGGATAAAAATGACTTTACTTCAAGAAAGACTGTTCGCCATGCAGGATAAGCAGTATGCTGCTTTCCAAGCCAATCTGACACCGGGAGTGCCTGTGGAGAGTTTCATAGGCATTCCTGGTTCTTCGCCACCGCCCTTGCCAAGCAATGGGACCAGGCTATTCCCTGCATCGAGCAACGCCGTCTTGCTCTCTGGACGCACAACAAGACCATACAGAAGGCCATCGAGAGCTACAGAATCACGCCCGAGCAGAAAGAATATCTGCGGACATTGAAGATAAAATAATTATGACACAAGATACTTCTACATATTACGTTTGGATAGGTGGTTCATGTGATTATAGCCATAAAGAGCGAGCTGGTGGTGCTGCCGTTGTGATTGAGCATAACGGCAACATCATCAGCCGTGATGTAATCAGCGACTTGCACACCACAGAGTTCCGAATGATGCTAACCCTCATGTTGAAGGTAATGCAGGAAATACCGGAAGGTTCCGACATTCTCTTCCTGACCAACGCTGCCTATATTCAGAACTTTGACAAGACTCCAACGGCTAAATCAGCCAACCGAACGAGCAGCGAGAGCAAAGATGCAAGCTCGCTTGCAATCTCTGCCGAGTCGCGAGGGAGGAAAGCGAGAGCCAATCCAGACTTGATCATTCAATGCATCGAGGAAAAGAAAAGACACAACTCAGTCGGGGTCAAGATTGTGCAATACCACAAAAGCCCATTGCTGATCGAAACCCACGATAGGGCTACGGAAGCAATGGCTAAGACAAGGAAGGAGTTTCATCAGAAAAACAATAGACTATCGGTCTCGTCTGAAATCGTTGCGTCCGTCTCCATGCCACCATGCGCCCAGGAAGGCGAAGATGGCACGGAAAATTCATCCCACTTGTCAAGATAGAATGAAGCAAACTGGTTCAACTCCTGCTCATTGAAGAGTTCCTTGTCTGTGCCGCTCTCTGTCTGGGTAAGTCGGCTGAGAATTGATTTCATTGTTGCTGAAATGCACGAATAATTATACGAAATGGAGAGGGGAAACTCATCCATACTAGGATAAAATCGCAAAACATGTCGATAAGTCGTGGAAATCTACTAAATATTGATACATTTCCACGACTTATCGGCATATTTTTGTATATTTGCAGAAGATACACGAAAATGCAGATTTTGAGTGTTTGCAAAGGTTAAATATATTAAATCTTCAATCATCATTTGCGTGGTAAAGACTATGCATACAAACAGGATTATTAAAAAATATTATGCCAAGAAAAGAATACACATCGCTACCAACCAATTACCCCGTATGCGAGCATAACGACTGCCCAATGGCAACCAACTGCTTGCACCAGATAGCACACGCCATAATGTTGAAGAACGAGGAGTATCTGCGGCTCATCAACCCTACCAGATGCACTAAGGACACTTCATGCGCATATTATCGCAGCAACAGTCCGATGCTCTACGCTCGTGGCTTCACCAATTTTCAGCGACGCATGTTCCCCGATCAGTACAGACGTTTCATGGAGATTTGCGTCGGCGAATGGGGACGCAATCCTTACTTCGAGCGTCGACGTGGCGCACGTCTCATACCTATAAGCGAACAGGAATTCATACTGAAGGTACTGAAAATAGTGGGCGTAACCGAAGAAATGCAGTTCGATAGCTATGAGCAAGCTATCAACTGGTATGACTAACACATCAAACAGGTGCAACAAATGTATCTGTTCATTACAACTATCACAGTACTCTCCCCATGTAGTACTCGAGTAATCTCGCCACTATACTGCAGTAATCTCGCTACTATACTCGAGTAATATATCCACAAGTACTCAAGTACTCTCGCACAAGTACTATAACAAACCTCAACATTAGAAAAAAAAGATATATGATTACAGTTGATGGACTGACCGTCGAATTCGGTGGCACCACCCTATTTAAAGATATCTCCTTCCAAATCAATGAGAAGGATCGTATAGCCCTCATGGGCAAAAATGGCGCAGGCAAGAGTACGCTCTTGAAGATTATGGCTGGCGTACGACAGGCAACGCGTGGCACTGTTCCTGCACCCAAAGACTGCGTCATAGCCTATCTACCACAGCACCTTATGACAGAAGACGGACGTACCGTCTTTGAGGAGACATGCCAGGCGTTCGCACATCTGCATGAGATTCAGGCTGAGATAGACCGCATAAATACCGAACTCACAACACGTACCGACTATGAGAGCGATGACTATATGCAACTCATAGAGAAGGTATCAACTCTCTCGGAGAAGTTCTACGCCATTGATATGACGCACTTTGAGGAAGACGTAGAGAAGACCCTTCTCGGACTGGGCTTCGAACGCTCCGACTTCAATCGTCCTACAAGTGAATTCTCTGGAGGTTGGCGTATGCGCATCGAATTGGCTAAACTCCTGCTAAAGTCGCCCGACGTACTGCTACTCGACGAGCCGACAAACCACCTCGACATCGAGTCTATCGGTTGGCTTGAGGATTTCATAATCAATAGTTCCAAAGCCGTAGTCGTCATCAGTCACGACCGCAAATTCGTCGATAACATCACCACACGCACCATCGAAGTGACCATGGGACGCATCTACGACTACAAAGCTTCTTACAGTCACTACCTCGAACTGCGCAAGGAACGACGCGAGCAACAAATGAAGCAATACGAAGAGCAGCAGAAGATGATTGCCGAGACAAAAGACTTTATCGAACGCTTCAAAGGTACGTACTCAAAGACATTTCAGGTACAGAGCCGCGTAAAAATGCTTGAGAAACTCGAACTCATAGAAGTGGACGAAGAGGATACAAGCCGATTGAGACTAAAGTTCCCGCCTTCGCCACGAAGCGGTGCCTACCCCGTGCAGATGAGCGACGTAGCCATGTCGTTCGACCACAAAACAATATTCAGCGGTGTGAACCTCACCGTAGAACGCGGCGATAAGATAGCCTTCGTAGGTCGCAACGGCGAAGGAAAGTCTACACTCGTGAAGTGCATCATGGGACAACTCCAGAACCAAGGACAACTCAACCTCGGACACAACGTACAGATTGGCTACTTCGCTCAGAACCAGGCATCGCTGCTCGACGGTGAACTTACCGTTTTCCAGACCATTGATGACGTTGCAAAGGGGGAGATACGCAATAAGATACGCGACCTGCTCGGAGCCTTCATGTTCGGAGGCGAAGATTCCACGAAGAAAGTGAAAGTGCTGTCCGGTGGCGAGCGCACACGACTAGCTATCCTCAAGCTCCTCCTCGAACCAGTGAACCTCCTCATCCTCGACGAGCCGACAAACCACCTCGACCTCCGCACCAAAGACGTTCTTAAACAAGCCCTGCAGGACTTCGACGGCACCCTCATCGTGGTTAGTCACGACCGCGACTTTCTTGACGGACTCGTCACCAAGGTCTACGAGTTCGGTCACGGTCGCGTCCGCGAACACCTCGGTGGCATCTACGACTTCCTCGAATCAAAGAAACTCGAAAGCCTGCAAGAGCTGGAGAAGAAACGATAGCTTTGAATGGAATAAAGAACGAAGTATATGAGCATTAAAAAGAATAGGATTTATTGGAAGGGCATCAAGCGCCGGATAGGGAAATTCTTTGAGAAGGTGCACGAATGTATACTTATCTTCACCGACTGGCTTGGGTAAGCACACAAAGTAAATAGACAGCAAAACATTGATATAAATTGTAGAAAAACGTTGTTCCTTTTGTAAGATTCAAATTCTTAATGAAGATGGAACTCCAGAATTAAATTGGCAAAATAATAAGCCAATTATTGTAAATCATACTTATGCACAATTTAAAAAGAAATGATTTAGTATTTTAAATAGTTTAATTTAAAACTTTAAAAAGATGCTTAGATATTTATTTTTATTATGTGCGTTTATTGCTAACATTAGTTTTGCACAGACTTGGGAAAACTATATTAAATATTTTCCAAGAAAATCTTCTACAGTTGTAAGAGATTACAAAGGCAATATTTTAAAAACACACTCGTTAGGTGTATTGGATGTAAGAATTAATTCAGTACAACAATGTGCTGATGCCGCTATTAGACTCAGGGCAGAATATTTCTATTCCAGAAAAGAATATACCAAAATAGAGTTTCGATTGACTAATGGTGTAATTGTATGTTTTGATGATTGGGCAAAAGGATATAGATTGCATAAATCTTCTAAATGTATAACATTCTCACAGAAGAATGGAAGAAAGGGATATGATAGAGCTAATTTTGAAAAATACTTATTTGAAGTAATGATGTATGCAGGTTCTGCAAGTTTATATCAGGAATTAAACTCTACAAATAAACTGCCTAAAATTGGGGATTTACTCATAATTCCTGGGTATCCTGGCCATGTAGTTATTATTATAGATAAAAAAACAGTAAAAGGCATAAATTATTATTTATTTGCAAATAGTTGGATGCCTGCACAAGATATTGAAATTATAAGTGGAAAAAATCCTAAATGTAGAAATTTTGGTAATTACACTCCGATTTTATCAACTAATGATAAAATCTACATTAATGGATATTTATTTAACATTAAAACTCATTTAAGAACATGGTAACTCAAAAATAGAAATCTGATGGAAACAGAAAGAATTTTACTTCGCTATTGGGAGGAATCAGATGCAGAGTCGCTCTTCAAGTACGCCTCAGACCCTGACGTAGGACCTCGTGCAGGATGGCCGGCACATAAATCTGTAGAAGAAAGTCGGGAGATTATCCGGACATTCTTCCATAATGACACGACATGGGCGATTGTGTTGAAAGAGACTGGCGAGGCAATCGGTTGCATCGGCTACTACACCCATGAAACCAGCAACATCCCTATCGGAGAAAACGACTGTGAGGTGGGCTACTGGGTTGGAAAGCCTTATTGGAACAAGGGAATCTGCACCGAAGCCTTAAGGCAGATGCTCGATTACTGCATCAACGAGAAGCATTTTGAAAACATCTGGGCAGACCATTTCACAGGCAATCCTGCATCAGGAAGAGTCATGGAGAAATGCGGTTTCGTCGATACTGGTATGTTGAATAAATGTAGCCAGCTCGTGGGTGGCAACAAGGATATGGTCAAGGTGTTCAAGTACAACGGATAGAGGAGAAAAATAGAATGATGAGAAAGGAATCAAGAGCAATGGATAGCGAGTGGGCATTGGAAGTAATGCACAAGGCTCCGTATATAACTGTCAGTTTTATTGACGAAGACGGCAAGCCTTATGGTTTACCCCTGTCACTCGCATCAGATGATGATGTGAATTGGTATTTTCATGGTGCCTTGGAAGGCAAGAAGTTGGAGGCAATCAAGGCTCATTCTGAGGTTTGCCTTTCAGCCGTAACCCGTTGTGCGCCTACAGTTGGTCCGAAGGACGGCAGTTTCACCCTGCAATTCAAATCAGCCATTGCATTCGGCAAGGCAGAAATCGTGACAGATGAAGCAGAGAAGATTCATGGTCTCCGACGAATCTGTGAGCGTTTTCTTCCTCACCACATGGATGTTTTCGACCAGAGCATCGCCCGTTCCCTATCACGCACGGCTGTAGTTCGCATCACTCTTACTGAGCCACCAACCGGCAAGCGCAAGCAGTATGATAAAGAAGGCGTGGAAATGAAATATGGAAGAATGGAATAAAGAGACAATTGCTCCTTCTATGTTGCATTATAAAACAAAGAATTTATGACTTCACTTCAAGAAAGATTGTTCGCCATGCAGGATAAGCAGTATGCTGTTTTCCAAGCCAAGCTGACCCCGGGAGTGCCTATGGATAGTTTCATTGGCATTCGTGTGCCCATGCTACGCAAGTTTGCAAAAGAGCTTATGAAGGAGGCAGAATGCGAGGAATTCCTTCATCAGCTTCCTCACGAATACTACGATGAGAACATGCTTCACGGACTCCTCATTTCCGAGGTTAAGGACTACGAAGAATGTATCCAGCTGACAGACTGTTTCCTGCCATTCGTGGACAACTGGGCGGTCTGCGACATTATGTCTCCAAAGGTGTTTGCCAAACACAAGAAGGAGCTATTGGCGAAAATCAAGACTTGGAGTAAATCGTCACACGTATATACTTGTCGCTTTGGAATAGGAATGCTTATGTCGCATTACCTGGATAAAGACTTCAAGGCAGAATATCTTGAAATTCCGGCATCTGTAAGGAGCGAAGAGTATTACGTAAAAATGATGATAGCCTGGTTCTTTGCCACCGCCCTTGCCAAACAATGGGATGCAACAATTCCCTACATAGAGCAACGCCGCCTCGCTCCCTGGACACATAACAAGACCATCCAGAAGGCCATTGAGAGCTACAGAATCACGCCTGAGCAGAAAGAATATCTGCGGACATTGAAGATAAAATAATTATGACAAAGCAACCGATATACGTACAATATTACGACTCACCTTGTGGAGAGTTGATTTTGGCATCAGTTGACGAGGAACTGTGTCTTTGTGATTGGAACGAAAAGCCATGTGCTGAACGCAACAAACGTCGTCTTGAAAACCACACGAGTGCAGATTTCAAGATTGATACAACTGCAGTTTTAGAACAGGTCAAGCAGCAACTCGATGAATATTTTGCTGGAATCCGCAAGACGTTTGATATTCCGTTACACCCCATAGGAACCGATTTCCAACATCAAGTCTGGAACATATTGCGCCATATACCTTACGGAGAAACAAGGAGTTACAAGCATATTGCAGAAACAATCGGCAACCCTAAAGGCGTTAGAGCCGTAGCAGGAGCTATTGGTGCCAATGGTATAAGCATCCTCATACCTTGTCATCGTATTATCGGTAGTAACCACTCACTTACAGGCTATGCCGGAGGTCTGGAAGCAAAAAATAAATTGCTGAAAATAGAGAAAAATGACTGTAGACATAATAAACCCCAATAATAACGTAGCAGTATTAAGTATTTGTCTGGTAAAGTTTGCCATTCCATATTTATAATAACAGCAGATATATTATACCGTCAAAACAGAATATCCATGTAAAAAGCAGAACGATTTACATGGATATATATTTTTACTACCTTTGCATACATCTGACAGAGAATCAAGCGTTTGTTGAAAAGAAAGAATAGAATATCAAGAAAGATGAAAAATATACTTTTTGACCGAACATATCTCTCAAAATAATCAGAGAAGACAAGCTAAGAGAATTGGTAATTATATAAATAAGAAAGAATATGAAGCATAAAGTAAAAGTAACGGTAATAGACAAGAAGGTCTATCTGGAACTGCAGGAGAAGTATTGCGCCGACCCAAAAGCAGGAATGTGTCCATGCTACAACATTGGTGATGAGTTTGTTTTTGAGCGTGACGATGAAAACGACCATTTCTGGCATGGAGGCTTGAATACGCTCGTCAAAACTTCTGCCGACCCGGATAGCGTAGCAGGAGGTCCCAAGATGCCACATTGCTCTGAGGCATGGGATGCCATTTCACGATACATATACACCGGACTGCAAGGTGGATCAATCATGAAGGGATGGATGAAACGTGAAAACGAAACGAAATAATATGCTGTTGTTCTGACGGTACAAGACCTGTCATATTCAAAATCGAGCGTATAGACGAAGCATCCCTGCATTCTGCTGACACAGATTGAGCTGACGGTGTATTTACACATGAATCAATAACATAATAAAGAACGAAGAAATCCTGCATCAGGAAAGCTCATGGAGAAATGCGGTTTCTCAGACACCGGAATGCCTAACAAATGCAGCCAGCTCGTGGGTGGCGACAAGGATGTGGTTAAGGTGTTTAAGTACAAAGGACAAAAACTCCGATAATGGTAATATCTTCCGAAAACCAGGTATAAGCTCTTTGGGAGAATGTGCGTATCTTTGCACCCAAGAAATTTAGAAAATTAAAAGCAACAGGATTATGAAGGAGCTATTCTTTAATACCATACAGGAGTTCAACGACTTCATAGGGGTGGAAACGCTTCATCCCTTAGTAAGCATTGCGCGTGTAGAGAATACCTCTCCTATACAGGAGGCTGTGCATCACTACGGACTTTATGCCCTCTTTCTGAAGGAAAACAAGGGTTGCAAATTGTCATACGGCAGAACAGAATATGATTTTGACGAGATGACCGTAACCTCGTTTGCTCCAGGACAGTCTATTAAAGTGGAACCTAATCCAGGAGTACCGCTTGCCAAATATACGGTATTGGCATTCCATCCCGAGTTGCTCAACCGCACCCAGCTTGGCAAGAACATCTCCCGCTATGAGTTCTTCGACTATACAAGCAACGAAGCTCTACACCTATCCGCTGCCGAGGTAAACATCTTCCGTGACGTGCTCTCAATGATTGGGCAGGAACTCGAGCATCCTATAGATAGGCATTCGCGTGAACTCATCGTTTCTAACATCGAGTTGCTGCTGAACTATTGTCTGCGCTTCTACGACCGTCAGTTTATCACACGCGAGGAAATAAATCATTCGGTAGTAAAGAAGTTCATATCTCTGCTCGATGAATACATTGCCCAGAAGGCGGAGCATGAAGGTCTGCCTACCGTAGCCTACTTTGCCGACAAATGCTGCTATTCAACTAAATATTTCGGCGAATTGGTTAAGACCGAAACAGGCAGAACCGCCAAGAGTCTGATTAGCGACCGACTGCTTTCGGCTGCCCGCCAACTACTTGTTGATGAAACCCTCAGCATAACGCAAATCAGCCAGCGCCTCGGCTTTGAGTATCCCCAGCACTTCGTCCGCTTTTTCAAGGCGCAGACGGGCAAGACTCCAAGCGAGTATCGCAAAACTGCGTAGATATAATGATGTATGTATAGAATAACTGTTATTTTTAATACATTGAAGATGTTCTTAAAGAAGAATTAAAAAAATGATACAATGAAGAAAATAGTACAGACAGCAGGGCGCACCCAACTGGGTGAGTTTGCCCCAGAGTTCGCTCACCTCAACGACGACATCCTCTTTGGAGAAGTATGGAGCCGCAATGACCTGCTTTCATTGCGTGACCGCAGTTTGGTAACCATCACTTCGCTCATCAGTCAAGGAATCACCGACAGCTCGCTGAAATATCACCTGCAGTCAGCAAAGAACAATGGAATTACTCGCACGGAAGCGGCAGAAATCATCACACACATCGCCTTCTACGCCGGCTGGCCAAAGGCCTGGGCAGCATTCAATCTGGCTAAGGAAGTGTGGAGCGAGGATGTAAAAGGCGACGATGCGAAGGCCGCATTCCAGCGCGAGATGATTTTCCCTATCGGTGAGCCTAACACCGCTTATGCCAAATACTTCAAGGGCAACAGTTATCTGGCAAAAATCTCTGACAGTCAGATACATTTCTCCAATGTTACCTTTGAGCCTGGTTGCCGTAACAACTGGCACATACACCACGCCACACGTGGCGGCGGACAGATGTTGGTAGGTGTAGCCGGACGTGGCTGGTATCAGGAAGAAGGCAAGCCTGCGCAGGAAATCCTTCCCGGCACAGTCATCCATATTCCTGCCAACGTGAAGCATTGGCACGGTGCTGCAAAAGACAGCTGGTTTGCCCACCTCGCCTTTGAAATACCTGGCGAGAACACATCCAACGAGTGGCAGGAGGCTGTGAGCGATGAGGAATATAACAAGATAAAATAACAACGATAAGATTTTACAATTATGAAGAAGATAAAGTTAAGCAATGGCGTGGAAATACCGCAACTGGGTTATGGTGTTTATCAGGTGGAACCTGATGAGTGTGAGCGTTGCGTGCAGGATGCTCTCAGCGTGGGCTATCGGATGATAGGTACTGCGCAGGCTTATCTCAACGAGGAAGCCGTGGGCACAACGCATGGAAGAAGAGCGGCGTGAATCGTGATGAGATTTTCCTCGTCTCCAAGGTCTGGCATTCATCTTCCAATAACTTCTAATAACTACTTTCGCTTGCGAAACTTAAATTATTTAGTCATTACGATGTCAACAATTAAATGTGCTTCATAATCTTTCACTCCATTTTTAGATAGAATCTTCCAATCGTTTGCCAACTCCCTTTTCAGCAACTCACGCTGACCAGTCGCTTCATTCTGTTCCACAAAACGCTGAAAGCATCGTACAGCCTCCGCAGTCTTAGACAGGATAAACTTAACATACCCACAATTCAGCCAATCACTATCTATCGCTCTGTCCGAATTGACAATCCAATCATACACACGCTCAGCATCATTCGGTTTGCAGTTCACTAAGTACCCCCAAGCAATAATGCGCTTCACATCTACATCATTGTCATTTTCGTAGTCTAAGCGGAATAAATCGACAAGCCCATCCTTTACATTCCCACTATTCACAAGCGCAAGACTATGACAAAGAACAAGACGACGATTCTCAGGTTCACGCTCTAAACACATCTTATAATACTTCGCGGCGTCAACATAGTGCCCCAACGCAAAAAGCACATCAGCAAGACTTTTCTGCACCCTGGTTATATCATATTTACAATCTTGTAAACTCAAAAGCAGCTTGTAGGCATCTTCATTCCTGCCAAGGCGCTGACAAGCCAAAGCACAAATATACTTCTCATCAGCAGAAGCCACACCCTTTGCAATCAGACGAGAGAGAAGCTTTACAACAACGTCATACTTCTTCGACTTAAACAAATGACGTTCGACAACGACCAACTCTTCTCCCAATAATCCGTCAAATAATTCATTGGCTACAAAAAACGCCGCAACATCATCATCTTTGTATTCAAACGGATTAGCAAAGTCTTTGCGCTCTGGGTGCAATTTAAAGAAACGATACAAGTCCTGTAGATACATTCTACGAATGTAAGCAGCCGACTCTGTATTCATAGCCATTGCACTATCCGCTATATCCTTACCCGAAGCAACTACCTCCTTTACACCTGCAGGCAACTTATCTATAACCGACGAAAGCGCAAACACAAAGGAATACTTATCCGAATCACAGAACGGCCCTTGAGAAATAGCCTTATGGATGAGTTCGCCATCCGTTCCCCTCACCACTGATGCGACATCAGGATTATCAAAAGAGAAAGGAGCGAACCAATTACTAAGCTGATAGAAGAAAGAGAAACGCTTCATATGTGAGAAACCACCGAAGTAGATATCGCTACCCGAATCCCTCATCGCCATCATCTTCTTCATCTTCTCTTCCATCTCAGCCATATTCTTATCCACAGAGCCAGAATCAAGAATATCATTCAGCGAATCATCATCACTTTCTACAATACCATCACGAGTCATTCTGAACTTATTATTCTTTATCAACGTAGGCATTATGTCGCGTTGTATCTCAGCATTATCCTCTTCAGTTTGCATACACAACAACAACTGCAACTGGAGTTCACCAATCTCCCGACGCATATCGGCTGATTTACAAATTGTTTTTATGGCTTCATTTATCTCAACAAACAATAAATTCTCGCTATGTGGCAAAGTGAGCATAACACCAACAAGGGCACGTTGCTTCACTCTCTCAATAGTTGAACTTAAACAAACATTAACAAGAGTAAGCCATTTATTTACATCAAAGACATTAAGAAGTGCCATCGTCAGCGCACTTACAATAAGTAATGTGTCGTCTTGATCCACCATTGGCGAGATAAGTAGCTCGCTATAGAACTGCTTTTTATCATCACTCCATTGAGAAGCCACAAGCAAACTACTAAACAGCTCGTCCATATAACGCTGATGCATAGCATTCACACGTGCTACCGACGTATTCGGCGTATCACCAAGCGAAAGCGATGCCATAGCCGTATCTTGCACATAGTTCTCAAGCGATTTAGCTACAGTTTCACCACTGATATCAAAACGCTTTGCCACATTAGTACAATGGATGAAAGGCAGACGCTTCTTCACAATAAATGCCAAGCGGACATTGGCATACAAACGATACGTACGACGTAGTAACTGGTTGTAAACAATTTCACCTTGAGGATCACGCATATTATGCGATAGCGAATTACACATAATGCGATAGTCGTTCTCTATTTCTTCTACATCTTGGATATAGTCTGTAATAGAAAAATCTGTCATACGCTTCCTCAGCAATTGCAACGATTCACCGACGTTACGATGTATAAGTATTGAGTCTTTTATAGTTGGATTTGCCATTGCTTTTACTATTTGCTTGTGGAAATAAGATCGATATCCTGCGAACGCGGCTTTTCAATATGATTAAACTTCAACTTAGGCAAGGCAGATATTGTACGATCGTCTACCTTATAATATTTACGAAGCACATCAGGATAATGCCCCATACCATTGACATTGATAGAGTCGCAAGCCGCATTATACGCCTTCACAAAAGCAACAATTTGCTTCTTGCGTCTTTCGTCCATCACACGATTAGCACGCAGAGCTATCACACCCAAACGCTTATTTATATCCCTACTATCCATAACCACATTATGACCAGCTAAACGGGCTGTAGTAGCAAATGGTTCTGCAAGCCAAACGGCATCCATTTCGTTGTTGAGCAGCATACGCAGACGTATATTGACATCATTCACTTGAATACGAAACGCAATAGAGTGCATCCGTGCACTACCAAGAACACAATCACAGAGATAATCAGTAGCAGAATAGCGCGTCATGCCTATCATCTTATCACCAAACTGATTGATACGCTTCAAACGTGCCTTACGATTTGCGAGAAGTTGCCAATAGGCATTTGTGGTAGACAAATAATCAATCGCCACACCTTGCTCTCGCATACGCTTAGCTCGCACTAAATCTGTAACTATACCTTCTACCGAACTACCAACAAAAGCTGTGTCACAATCCATCTGCGACGTGAAGCAACGCAAACGAACATCCACACCAAGAGTGTCAAACATCCGTTTCTCCTTTGCGAGGAACAAAGGCATACAATCCGCCGTTGGCAAAACAGCAAACTTCAACGCCAACGAATCTTCATGAAGTAGACGTTGACGTTCCGCACGCGTCATTCGTTCCTGCTCCTCAACTGAGTTACCACACGAAACGACAAATATGGCAATAAGTATATAAATCACAACATGTTTCATACGGCAAAAGTAGCAATAAATTTTGACACAACGAAAAATATTGTTACTTTTGTAGGGAATAAGGCGTAGCGACAAAAGCCACGACAAATAAATAGGACAATCATTATTATGGCAAAGACTAAAACAGCATACGTTTGCAGTAACTGTGGACAGGAATCGACCAAATGGATTGGTAAGTGCCCGAACTGCGGAGAATGGAATACATTCAAGGAGATACGCCTCGGCACAAGTCAACTTGGCAGTAATGCAGACGGACTATTCCACCACAGCAATGCGACATCAGGCAAAAGCACTCCGATTAAACTCTCGGACATCCCTACACAAGATGATCCACGCATCGACATGCACGACGGCGAGCTAAATCGTGTGCTTGGTGGCGGACTCGTTGCGGGTAGTATCGTGCTGCTTGGTGGTGAACCAGGTATTGGCAAGAGTACACTGACGCTTCAAACCATTCTAAACATTCCAGATCGCAAAATACTATATGTTAGTGGCGAGGAAAGCGCACATCAACTAAAGATGCGTGCCGAACGCTTGCTTGGAGGTATGTCCAACGCAACAACAGCAATTGTCGACAACATTAATATATTATGCGAGACATCGCTACAGAAGATATTTGAGTTTGCTGACGAACTCGCACCAGAACTACTTGTAATCGACTCTATACAGACAATAGCAACCGATGAAGTGGAGAGTAGTCCGGGCAGCATAACGCAGGTGCGCGAATGTGCAGCGTCGTTGTTGCGTTTCGCAAAGACAACGGGCACACCGGTCATACTAATCGGACATATAAACAAGGAAGGAACACTTGCCGGACCGAAGATTTTGGAGCATATCGTAGACACCGTGATACAATTTGAAGGCGATCAACACTATATGTACCGCATACTGCGCTCAATAAAGAACCGCTTCGGAAGCACTTCTGAACTCGGAATATACGAGATGCAACAAACTGGTCTACGCCAAGTAAGTAACCCTTCCGAACTACTACTATCCCAAGATCACGAAGGCTTGTCGGGCATAGCTATAAGTTCAGCAATAGAAGGTGTGCGTCCATTCCTTGTAGAGACACAAGCACTTGTTTCATCAGCTGCCTACGGCACGCCACAGCGTTCCGCTACCGGCTTCGACCAACGACGTCTGAATATGTTGCTCGCTGTTCTTGAAAAACGTGTAGGGTTCAAGTTGACACAGAAAGATGTCTTTGTGAACATTGCTGGCGGACTACGTGTAACCGATCTCGCCATGGACTTGAGTGTTATAGCTGCCGTACTATCAAGCAATGTCGACACCGCCATTGAAACTGGTTGGTGCATGGCAGGCGAAGTAGGATTAAGTGGCGAAGTACGACCCATAAACCGTATCGAGCAACGCATAGCAGAAGCAGAAAAACTCGGTTTCACAGATATCATCTTGCCTTTACACAATGTACAGAGCATAGATACACGTAAATATACAATCAACATACACCCCGTCAGAAAGGTGGAAGAAGCGCTTAGAGCTTTGTTCGGATAATATTAAAGAAAAGATTAAAGTTTAATACGGATAAGATTGGTTGTCATATAGTTAAGAATTTATATTACATTTAATATTTAACACTTTAAATATGAAAAACTCAGCAATAATCGTGAGTGGTGGAATGGACTCCATCACCCTACTCTACGACCACAAAGACGAGATCGCGCTCGGCATTTCGTTCGATTATGGAAGCAATCACAACGCACGAGAAATACCATTTGCAAAGATGCATTGCGAACGACTCGGCATCAAACACATTACAATCAATCTCGACTTCATGCATCAGTATTTCAAGTCGAGTCTGCTTGATGGTGCCGAAGCTATACCCGAAGGCCATTACGCCGACGACAACATGAAGTCGACGGTTGTACCATTTCGCAATGGCATCATGCTCGCTATAGCCATTGGCATCGCAGAAAGCAACAATCTTGACCAAGTATTTATAGCCAACCATGGTGGCGATCACACAATCTACCCTGATTGTCGCCCTGAATTCATCAACGCTATAGATGCTGCAGCAACAACAGGTACTTACAATAACGTAAAAGTGATTGCCCCATACACAAAGATAACGAAGAGCGATATTGCACGCATTGGCAAGCGACTTGGTATAGACTACGCCGAGACATGGAGTTGCTACAAAGGCGGAGAAGTGCACTGTGGCAAATGTGGCACCTGTGTAGAACGCAAGGAAGCTCTCGCAGAAGCAGGAATAGAGGACAAAACAATATATGAATAAGTAAATTTAACTGCAAACTTGCGCTATATCTATATATTTTTAGTAAATTTGCGGTCAAATACAGGCATTGAGCTTAAAAACAAAAATATTTCTAACTTTAAATAAACATTTTAAGAAAATGAAAATCGCAGATTTTAACTTTGCCGGCAAAAAGGCAATTGTACGCGTAGACTTCAATGTACCATTGGACGAGAATGGAAATGTAACTGACGATACCCGTATCCGTGGTGCCCTTCCTACACTGAAGAAGGTGCTCGCTGACGGTGGTGCTCTCATCATGATGTCACACATGGGCAAGCCAAAGGGCAAGGTTAACGAGAAGCTCTCTTTGAGCCAGATTGTTCCTAACGTATCTGCAGCTCTCGGCGTAGAGGTTAAGTTCGCTAAAGATTGTGGCAACGCTTCTGAAGAGGCTGCTGCTCTGAAGCCAGGCGAGGCACTCCTCCTTGAGAACCTCCGCTTCTATCCTGAAGAGGAAGGCAAGCCAGTTGGCGTAGAAAAGGGCACACCTGAGTTCGACGCAGCAAAGAAAGAGATGAAGGGCCGTCAGCAGGAGTTCGCTAAGAAACTCGCTTCTTACGCAGACTGCTACGTAATGGACGCATTCGGCACAGCTCACCGCAAGCACGCTTCTACAGCTGTTATCGACGAGTACTTCGACAAGGATCACAAGATGCTCGGATACCTCATGGAGAAAGAGGTACACGCTGTAGACGCAGTTCTCGGCAACATCAAGCGCCCATTCACAGCTATCATGGGTGGTTCTAAGGTTTCTACAAAGATCGGCATCATCGAGAACCTTCTCACAAAGGTTGATAACCTCATCCTCTGCGGTGGTATGACATACACATTCGCTAAGGCTCAAGGCGGTCACATCGGTCTGTCTATCTGCGAGGACGACAAGCTCGACGTAGCTCTCGACGTTATAAAGAAGGCTAAGGAGAACGGTGTAAACCTCGTTCTCGGCACAGACTCGGTATGCGGCGACGCATTCAAGAACGACTGCAACACACAGGTTTGCCCGTCAGGCGCAATTCCTGAGGGTTGGGAAGGTATGGACGCAGGTCCTGAGACACGTAAGCTGTTCGCTAACGCTATCAAGGGCGCTAAGACTATCCTCTGGAACGGTCCTGCAGGCGTATTCGAGTTCGACAACTTCGCTGGTGGCTCAAAGGCTATCGCTGAGGCTATCGCTGAGGCAACTAAGGAAGGCGCATTCTCACTCATCGGTGGTGGTGACTCTGTAGCTTGCATCAACAAGTTCGGCTTGGCTGACCAGGTTTCTTACATCTCAACTGGTGGTGGTGCTCTTCTCGAGGCTATCGAGGGCAAGGTACTTCCAGGCGTAGCTGCTATCGAGGCATAAGCTATTTAGCTTCAAAGTAGACAAAACATAATAAGGCTGCAAACTATATACATTATTATATATATGGTTTGCAGTTTTTTCTGTTTACTTGCATCCATAATTGAATCACACTACAGATTTTCCAATTGGATTTTCACATTCTAAAGATTAAATGAACCCATACGTAACGGTCGACGCAGATGCTCGTAACGGTCGACGCGGATGCTCAAAAGAGTCGTAACGAATTACTATTCGGCGATATTTTATTAAATAAAGTTAAGATTAAGAAGTTCAAGAGTTTCTATATAATTTATTCAAAATAAAAGCAGTACCTTTGCACTCGCAATTTTGCAAAAGTAATATTTATTTAATTTTTAACACAATGAATCGATACGAAACCGTTTTCATTTTGACTCCCGTTTTGTCTGATGAACAGATGAAGGAAACGGTCGCTAAGTTCAAGAAGCTCCTCACTGATAATGGTGCAGAGATTGTGAACGAAGAGGCTTGGGGACTCAAGAAGATGGCTTATGCTATTCAGAAGAAGTCTACAGGATTCTATTGCCTGTTGGAGTTCAAGGCTGAGCCTACAATCATCAAGACTCTCGAGACAGGCTATCGCCGCGACGAGAAAGTTATTCGTTACATCACTGTTAAGCTCGACAAGTATGCAGCTCAGTATGCAGAGAAGCGAGTTAACAAGTTCAAAAAAGAGGAGGCTTAAAACATGGCAGCAGTAGAATCAGAAATTCGCTATTTGACTCCACCTTCAGTGGACACACGTAAGAAGAAGTATTGCCGTTTCAAGAAGAGCGGTATCAAGTACATCGACTACAAGGATCCTGAATTCCTCAAGAAGTTCTTGAACGAGCAGGGCAAAATCCTTCCGCGTCGTATCACAGGTACATCTTTGAAGTATCAGCGTCGCGTAGCACAGGCTGTTAAGCGTGCTCGCCAGATTGCGTTGCTTCCTTACGTAACCGATTTGATGAAATAAATTAAGGAGGAATAGCAATTATGGAGATTATACTTAAGGAAGATATTATCGGCTTGGGTTACAAGAACGATATCGTAAACGTAAAGAATGGTTATGGTCGTAACTACCTGATTCCACAGGGTAAGGGTGTTATTGCTTCTGAATCAGCAAAGAAGGTTCTCGCTGAGAACTTGAAGCAGCAGGCTCACAAGCTCGCTGTCCTCAAGGCTGAGGCCGAGAAGAAGGCTGAGGCTCTCAATGGTGTAGAGCTCGTTATCGAGGCTAAGGTTAGTGCTACTGGTGCTACTTACGGCTCTGTAAACGCTAACATCGTTGCTGAAGAACTTCAGAAGAAGGGCTTTGAGATTGATCGCAAGATTATCACAATGCGCGACATCAAGACAGTTGGTGACTTCGAGGCTACAATCCACTTCCACAAAGAGGTTGAGGTTAAGCTCCCAGTTAAGGTCGTAGCAGAGAACGCTGTAGTTGAGGCTCCAGTTGAAGAGGCTCCTAAGGCTGAGGCAACAGAAGAGAACACAGCAGAGTAATTTGATTTTACAGATTACAATATATAATTAAAGGTAGAATGTCGAAACATTCTACCTTTAATTGTTTTTAGATAAGTAAAGATAAACACTATTGTTTTCCGATGGTAACGACCTCGGTACCATCAGAATATAATAACACATCCGAACGACACCATCTTACAACTTAGTACTGACGCAAAGCAGAAAGCAACTCGTTATTCTCTGGTTTTGCACCAATTGTTATGCGCAGACAATTCTCACACAAAGGCATATCTGCACAATTTTTAACTACGATTCCCTTATCTAACAGATATTTATATACAGCTTGAGCGTCTTCGAACTTCACAAGCAAAAAGTTTGTTTCTGAAGGATATACCTGAACACATATAGACAAATCCATAAAGGCAGAAATCATACGCTGGCGTTCAAGGATAATGAAGCGTACACGCTTCTCAGCTTCAAAAGTATCGCGCAATTGATCTATAGCCACCTTTTGTGACAATGAATTCAAACCAAACGGCAACGCCACCCTATCCAACATATTCACGAGTTCGCTACTTGCATAAAGCATAGCAACGCCAATAGCGGCACATCCCCATGAATTATCCATTGTATTCAAGACAACAAGATTATCAAACTTTCCTAACCGTGTACGCCATGATAACTGACTACTAAAATCAACATACGATTCGTCTACAACAACTATTCCGTCAAACATCTCTAACAGTACTTCAACCTCTGCAGGATTTGCAGCAATACCTGTCGGTGTATTCGGTGAACAAAGCCAAATAAGTTTTGTCTTCTCATCACATTGCTCCAATACTCGATCAGCATTCAATTGAAAATCGGCATCCAAAAGTACACTTCTATTCTCAACACAATTCAACTCTGCCATCGTCCTATATACATCATACGTAGGCTCAACAATCACAACATTATCAACACCTGGCGTACAGAAGCAACGATACATAGAATCCACCAAAGCATAACGCCCATTTGCAATAAACACATTCGCAGTTTGAACATTCTTAATTTTAGCTATTGACGCCTTCAATACAGCCATCGAAGAGTCTGGATAGCGATTATATGGTGAATTATATGGGTTCTCGTCTCTATCGAGCCATACACACGATTCTGTACGCACCCGACTATCATTGTCTGAGACTTGCATATTCAACACATTTGTACGTACCAATTCCTTTAATGGTTTCATAAACAACAATTCAAAAAGTTTAACCCAAATATTAACACGCAAAAGTAAGTTATTTTTAGGTATTATGCAAGATTTATTGTACTTTTGTAGGCTATTGAGAACAAGTTTATATGCAGGAAAAATCAATCATCACCCTTCTTTTTATATTAAGCATTAGTGCTTGTACGGAAAGACAACAACCCACGCAAACTCCATGGGGAGACACATTCGGCACAGACACTGTATCATCGAACACTTTCTCGCTCAGAGATATTCAAGAAAGCGGCGAAATGGTCGTTTTAACAATAAGCGGCCCTAATACTTATTACGAATACAGAGGCAAACAAATGGGTACACAATATCTTCTATGCGAGAAATTCGCACAGAAAATCGGTGTATCGCTACGTGTGGAAGTTTGCAAAAGCATGGATGAAATGATCAAAAAATTCAACGCAGGCGATGCAGATATTATTGTATATCAGATACCGACATCCACAAAAGGCACAATACCATGTGGGTATAGTACAAACAACGGAAAGTTAGCATGGGCGGTGAGGACTGACAACACCGAATTGGCAGACAGCCTAAGGAGTTGGTATAAGCCAGAAATAGCAGAAAGTGTAAAACGGGAAGAGAAAGCACTTTTCTCTACACAAAGCATTCATCGTCGTGTATATGCCCCAATGCTGAACACACAAGCAGGCATTATATCTAACTATGACCACCTTTTCAAGCGTTACGCACCAATTGCAAGATGGGACTGGCGTCTTCTTGCAGCCCAATGCTACCAAGAGTCGTGCTTCGACCCGAAGGCTTATTCGTGGGCAGGCGCAAAAGGACTGATGCAGATTATGCCTGAAACAGCGAAACACCTTGGACTTGCAGAGAGTGACGTGTACGAACCAGAGCTAAACATTTATGCAGCAGCACGTTACATCAACGAGTTAAACACACGCTTTATGGACATACGAAACCCTGAAGAGCGCAAATTCTTCATCCTTGCGAGTTACAATGGTGGCTTTTTCCACATCCGTGATGCAATGGCATTGGCCAAAAAGAACGGCAAGAACCCATATAAATGGATACACGTAGCTGAATATGTACTCAAGCTCAGCACTCCGGAATACTATAATGACCCTGTTGTAAAATACGGATATATGCGTGGTAGCGAGACTGCCAACTACGTTAGTGCCATATATAGCCGCTGGCAGAAGTATCAAGGCGTCAGAAATGCATCGTCATTAGCCCCAACCGATGATGTTCCAACCGTTTATGAGCCACACAAGGCAAGTAAGAAGCACCGGTTCAAACTCAAAAACGTTAAAGATAATTAATAAAACAAACACATATTATATATAATTGTATCGTTACGAGAAAATATGCGTACCTTTGCAACTCGATTTAATAATTCACATAAAGTCTAACTTTATTAATTTTCAATTTTTACTAATTTTATGTCAAATTTAAAGAACGTACAGCCATTGGCAGACTTCAATTGGGACGAGTTTGAGAATGGAAGTAGCTTGAACGTAAGCAAGCAGGAGCTTGAGAAGGCTTATGACGAAACACTTAACAAGGTATCTGAGCACCAGGTAGTTGAGGGTACTGTAATCTCTATCGACAAGAAAGAGGTTATCGTAAACATCGGTTACAAGAGCGACGGTATCATCCCTGCATCTGAATTCCGTTACAACCCAGAGCTGAAGGTAGGCGACAAGGTTGAGGTTTATGTAGAGAACCAGGAGGACCGCAAGGGTCAGCTCGTACTCTCTCACAAGAAGGCTCGTCTTAGCAAGAGTTGGGAGCGTGTTAACGCAGCTCTTGAGAACGAAGAAGTTATCCAGGGTTACATCAAGTGCCGCACTAAGGGTGGCATGATCGTTGATGTATTCGGAATTGAGGCATTCCTCCCGGGAAGCCAGATTGACGTTCACCCAATACGCGACTACGACGTATTCGTAGGCAAGACAATGGAGTTCAAGGTTGTTAAGATCAACCAGGAGTTCCGCAACGTAGTTGTTTCTCACAAGGCTCTTATTGAAGCAGAGTTGGAAGCACAGAAGAAGGAGATCATCGGCAAGCTCGAGAAGGGTCAGATCCTCGAGGGTACAGTTAAGAACATCACATCTTACGGTGTATTCGTTGACCTCGGTGGTGTTGACGGTCTCATCCACATTACAGACCTCTCTTGGGGCCGCGTAAGCGATCCACACGAGGTTGTAGCACTCGACCAGAAGATTAACGTTGTTATTCTCGACTTCGATGACGAGAAGAAGCGTATCGCTCTCGGTCTGAAGCAGCTCACTCCACACCCATGGGATGCTCTCGACGAGAACCTCAAGGTAGGCGATCACGTTAAGGGTAAGGTAGTTGTTATCGCTGATTACGGTGCATTCGTTGAGATCGCTCCGGGCGTTGAGGGTCTTATCCACGTTTCAGAGATGAGCTGGAGCCAGCACCTCCGTTCAGCACAGGAATTCCTCCACGTAGGCGACGAGGTAGAGGCAGTTATCCTCACACTCGACCGCGCAGAGCGCAAGATGTCTCTCGGCATCAAGCAGCTTAAGGAAGATCCATGGGAGGCTATCGAGGTTAAGTACCCGGTAGGCAGCAAGCACACTGCTAAGGTTCGCAACTTCACCAACTTCGGTATCTTCGTAGAGCTTGAGGAAGGTGTTGACGGTCTCATCCACATCTCCGACCTCTCTTGGACAAAGAAAGTAAAGCATCCTTCAGAGTTCACACAGGTAGGTGCAAGCATCGACGTTGTTGTTCTCGAAATCGACAAGGAGAATCGTCGTCTCAGCCTTGGTCACAAGCAGCTTGAGGAGAATCCTTGGGATACATACGAGACTCTCTACACACCGGGTTCTGTACACACAGGCAAGATTACAGAGATGATGGACAAGGGTGCTGTTATCACTCTCAACGAGGGTGGTGAGGGCTTCGCTACTCCTAAGCACCTCGTTAAGGAGGATGGCACACAGGCACAGCTTGGTGAGGAGCTCGAGTTCAAGGTAATTGAGTTCGTTAAGGAGACAAAGCGTATCATTCTTTCACATAGCCGCACATTTGAGGCTGCTAAGGACGAGGTTAAGGCTCCACGCAAGCACAACACTGCTAAGAAGGAGGCTGCTCCAGTTATCAACAATGTAGCTGCAAGCACAACTCTCGGTGATCTCGACGCTCTTGCAGAGCTCAAGGCTAAGATGGAGAAAGGCGAATAATTGATATTTGCATCCATAAATACAATTAATAAGAAGGCGATTGCTCATAGCAGTCGCCTTTTTTCATTGCCATTCAAATCAGACCAACCTCTATGTTAATGCGTGTTAACGAACAAAAATACAACAAATAATTATCGCCATATTTCAAATAAAATCAGTAACTTTGCAAAACAATAATTCAAAACACTTACGTTTCTGTTCTGAAACGTAGCTTTCCAATTAAAATTTTATTTATGTATAGCAAAGACGAACTATCAGATAAGAATACTTCCGAATTGCAGGACATTGCAACCAACTTAGACATTGATGTTCAAGATAACACCAATAATGAAGAGTTAGTATATGCAATCCTTGACAGACAAGCAGAAGTAGAAGGCAATAAGAATCCTTTAGGAGGTACCAAACGCCGTCGTACACGCATTGTCAAGAAAGACACCGACAAAGTGTATACAGTAAATGGTTCTGAAGGAGAAAATTTCGATGTTAAGAAGAATAAAGTAGCAGCGACTAATACCGAACCAACAAAAGTTGTAGAACCCGAAACTACAACTTCAAACGATGAAACTTTATCACCCGAAGAGTTGCTCAAAGCAATTCCTAAACATCGCGGACGCAAATCTAAGAAAGAACTCGAATTGTTGTCGGCTATAGAGGCACGCAAGCTGCAGATGCCTACGGACGAACAAGAAGATGCCGTTCCATCAGAAATATCAAAAACTAATACCGACGAGCCTCTTCCCTATGTAGCAGACAGCACTGACATAGAAGACACCAATAAAGACGATACGGATACAAATAACATCAATACAAATGATGTTATACCAGAAGAAGCCTTCCATGGTGAGCCCCATCCAGAAAATCAACTTCCTGATACAAGTTTAATTGAGCAGTTGCAGGCAAAGATAAATGCTCACAACTCTTCAAATGAAGAAGAGTTAGAGATGCCTCACGACATGTATTGGGATGAAGATCCTGCTGACGGCACCGATTTCATCACCGTAGTTGATTTGCCTATTGAAGACCAAGGTGTTGTACCAACATACGACATGTTCGACAATCCTACCAACAACAATATGCCACAGGATCAGGCAGGAGCATATCAACAGCAGGAGCCTGCAGAGCCGCTTTTCGACTTCACCGACCTTATCACAGCTAACGGTGTGCTTGAAGTGATGCCGGACGGTTATGGTTTCTTGCGTTCAAGCGACTACAACTATCTGTCTTCTCCTGACGACGTATACGTATCTACACAGCAAATCAAGTGCTACGGTCTCAAGACCGGTGACGTTGTCGAGTGTCATGTACGTCCACCGCATGATGGTGAAAAATACTTCCCACTTACAAGTATTGACCTTATCAATGGCAGAGAGCCCATGGAAGTGCGCGACCGCATCGCTTTCGAACACCTCACCCCACTCTTCCCTGACGAGAAGTTCAATCTCTGCGGTGACAAGGCTACAACAAATCTTAGCACTCGCATTGTAGATATCTTCTCACCTATCGGTAAGGGTCAGCGCGCCCTCATTGTGGCTCAGCCCAAAACCGGTAAGACAATCTTGATGAAGGACATCGCCAACGCCATTGCAGCCAACCACCCCGAGGCATATCTGATGATGCTTCTTATCGACGAACGTCCAGAGGAGGTTACCGATATGGCTCGCACCGTGAATGCAGAAGTTATCGCCTCTACATTCGATGAGCCTGCAGAACGCCATGTAAAGATTGCAGGCATCGTACTTGAGAAGGCAAAGCGTATGGTAGAATGTGGACACGATGTCGTTATATTCCTCGACTCAATCACTCGCCTTGCGCGTGCATATAACACCGTATCGCCAGCATCAGGCAAAGTGCTTACTGGTGGTGTGGACGCTAATGCTCTTCAGAAGCCGAAGCGTTTCTTCGGTGCAGCACGTAACATTGAAGGTGGCGGTTCGCTTACAATCATTGCAACAGCACTCATCGATACAGGTTCGAAGATGGACGAAGTAATCTTCGAGGAATTCAAGGGTACGGGCAACATGGAGTTGCAGCTCGACCGCTCACTCTCCAACAAGCGTATATTCCCGGCTGTCAACCTTGTTGCTTCAAGCACACGCCGCGACGATCTGCTTCAGGACAAGACCACACTCGACCGTATGTGGATACTGCGCAAGTACATTGCCGACATGAACCCGATAGAGGCGATGAACACCATCCACGACAGCATGAGCAAAACCCGCGACAACGAGGAATTCCTATTATCTATGAATTCTTAAGATGGAGAAATACATTGAAATCAAAGGCGCACGTGTCAACAACCTAAAGAACGTGAGCCTTAAGATACCACGCGATAAGTTTATCGTTATTACCGGAGTCTCTGGCTCCGGTAAATCGTCGCTGGCTTTCGACACATTGTATGCCGAAGGTCAGCGACGTTATGTTGAATCGCTATCGTCTTATGCCCGACAGTATTTGGGAAGAATGTGCAAGCCAGAGTGCGATTTCATAAAGGGGTTGCCACCGGCTATAGCCATAGAACAGAAGGTAATATCACGCAATCCGCGAAGCACAGTCGGCACCACAACCGAGATTTACGAATACCTGCGCCTGCTCTTTGCACGCATCGGACATACCTATTCGCCAATTAGCGGCAACGAGGTGAAGGTCCACACCGTAGAGGATGTTATTGAATGTACACGCCAATATTCCGAAGGCACCAAGTTTGCAGTGCTCAGTCCACTTACGTTGATCGAAGGTAGAGATATAGTCACACAACTTTCTTCGGAGATAAAGCAAGGCTATTCGCGCATCTTCTACAAAAACGAGTTTGTAAGAATTGACGATTTCATCGCTAATACAACAGTATTGCAATCTGCAAATGTTGCAGACATCTTCATCCTCATCGACCGAATGAGTGTCAGCAACAACAAAGATACGATCTCACGCCTTACCGACTCGGTAGAGACAGCTTTCTATGAAGGCAATGGCAGTTGCCGCATTGTTTTCTTCCCAGCCAACCTCGTCTACGACTTCTCTACAAAGTTTGAAGCCGATGGCATGACTTTCGAGAAACCAAACGACAATATGTTCTCGTTCAACTCGCCTGCCGGTGCCTGTCCGGAATGTGAGGGCTATGGCAAAGTGATTGGAATAGACGAGAACCTCGTTATACCCAACTCCTCGCTCAGTGTATATGACGGTTGTGTGCAATGCTGGCATGGCGAGAAGCTCGGCATGTGGATGAAGGAGTTCTGCCGACGAGCAGCCAACGACAACTTCCCTATCTTCACCCCCTACTTCGAGCTGACCGCAACACAGAAGGCAATGTTGTGGCATGGTCTGCCGTCTGACAAGCACTTAAGTCAAAGAGAGCAAGTGAGCATTGATGCCTTCTTCCAAATGGTGAAGGAGAATCAACATAAGATACAATACCGCGTACTGCTCAGCCGTTATCGTGGCAAAACAATATGCCCCAAATGCCATGGCACCCGACTGCGCCCTGAAGCCACATGGGTAAAGATTGGAGGCATGAGCATCACCGAACTTATCGAGAAATCGGTAGACAATCTGAAGGCGTGGTTCGACAACCTTGTATTGGAAGGAAACGAGAAGAAGATTGCCGAGCGACTGCTGCACGAGATTACGAGTCGCCTGCAGTTCTTGCAGGATGTGGGTTTGGGCTACCTCACACTCAACCGTCCATCAAACACATTGAGTGGTGGCGAGAGTCAGCGCATTAACCTCACAACAAATCTTGGCAGTTCGCTCGTCGGATCGGTATATATTCTTGATGAGCCGAGCATCGGTCTGCACAGCCGCGACACCGACAAACTCATACACGTGTTACGCGAACTGCAGAAACTACATAACACAGTAATTGTTGTAGAACACGACGAAGAGATAATGCGTGCAGCCGACTACATTGTCGACGTTGGTCCTGATGCCGGACGTCTTGGTGGCGAAATTGTGTTTGAAGGTTCTATTGAGGACATTCTCAACCAAAGCGCTGATCAGCAATATGACAATTCCAAAAACAATAGTCACACCGTGCGCTATCTTACCGGACAGGATATTATTCCTGTTCCACAATCGCGCCGTCCTTGGAACATGTCGGTAGACATAAAAGGCGCACGCATGAACAACTTGCGTGGCATCGACGTGAAGATACCGCTGAACGTGATGACCGTAGTCACAGGTGTGAGCGGTTCGGGCAAGTCATCGCTTATAAAGGGCATCCTATACCCTGCCCTCAAGCGCCATCTCAACGAGGTGGCTGACATGCCAGGCGACTACTCTTCGCTCGAAGGCGACTGGAAAAAGCTGGCACACGTAGAGTTCGTAGACCAGAACCCGATAGGCAAAAGCACACGCTCGAACCCTGCCACTTACGTGAAGGCCTACGACGCTATACGCCAGCTCTTTGCCGACCAGCCACTTGCCAAACAAGAGGGATATACGGCGCAATACTTCTCATTCAACGCCGAAGGCGGTAGATGTGAGGAATGTAAAGGCGCAGGAGTGGTGACGGTTGAGATGCAGTTCATGGCAGACTTGGTATTGAAGTGCGACGCATGTCACGGACATCGTTTCAAGAAGGAAATCCTTGACGTTCGATATCACGGCAAGAATATATATGATGTGCTTGAGATGACCGTCTCGGAGGCAATCGCGTTCTTCACCGAGCATGGCAACGATACCATCGTTACGCGTCTGAAGCCGTTGGAAGATGTCGGCTTGGGCTACATCAAACTTGGACAGAACTCCTCGACCCTCTCCGGTGGTGAGAACCAGCGTGTAAAGCTCGCTTACTTCATCAGTCAGGAACGTCAGGAGCCTACGATGTTCATCTTCGATGAGCCAACAACCGGCTTGCACTTCCACGACATTCATCGCTTGCTCGACTCATTCAACGCCCTCATAACACGTGGACACACCATTGTAATCATCGAGCATAACCTTGATGTCATCAAGTGCGGCGACTATATCATCGACTTAGGTCCTGAAGGAGGCAACAAAGGTGGAAACATTGTTTGTTGCGGCACTCCGGAGGACATCGTGCGTTGCAAAGAAAGTATAACCGGATATTATCTGCGTGAAAAGCTCACCAATAACAATGTTTAAACGCTTGTTTCACAACAGTAAAGTGCTTGTTTCACAACGCTAAAGTTGAACAAATGTAACATTAAAGCAGAACTCAAGTCAGGGTGTACCGAATGCAACCCATCCGAGTTCCGTACGCAACCGACATAGACCCCGACCGCAACTTGATTAGATTGCGGTCGGGGTCTATCATACATCTACCACTTTAAAAGCACTAAACAAGCAACTAACAACGAGATAATATTCAGTCGCAAAGGAAATAAACGTTAAAAAACTACTACAACATCCGAAAAAACATTCTTAAAAACACTTGCAAATAAAGAATTTTATGTAAGTTTGCATACGACAAACAATAAACCTAAAACTATGATATACGTAACCTTACCTACTACCACGGAAGAAAAGCGATTAACGTACTATCTTGCTATGGAGGAATACGTTGCACGACACATGGATAGCGACGATTATTTCTTCATGTGGCAAGTGACCCCAACCGTTATATTTGGTCGTAACCAGCTCATACAGAGCGAAGTAAACTTGGAATACTGCCGCACACATGGCATAAACACATTCCGTAGAAAAAGCGGTGGAGGCTGCGTATATGCCGACAAGAGCAACATTATGTTCTCATACATCACACATGACGAGAACGTGAACCTCACGTTCAGCAAATATATAGGTATGGTCGTAGAGATGCTTCGCAAACTCGGAGTGCCGGCGACAGCAAGCGGACGCAACGATATAATGATTGGTGACCGCAAAGTGTCGGGCAATGCGTTCTACCACATACCCGGTCGAAGCATCGTACACGGCACTATGCTCTACGACACCAACATGCAGAACATGGTCGGAGCCATAACACCTTCGGACGAGAAACTCGTATCGAAGGGCATAAACAGTGTCAGACAGCACATCACGCTGCTTAAAGACCACATCGAGATGGACATTGAGGCGTTCAAGGCATTCGTCAAGAACGATCTCTGCAGTAGAGAAGTAGTACTCGACGAGGCTGCAATGAACGAGATTTCGCGCATCGAAGAGGAATACCTGACGCCAGAATTCATCTACGGCAACAACCCACGATACAACATTCAGCGCCAAGGCAGAATAGAAGGTGTGGGCGACTTCGTCGTGAACATAGAGATGAAGAACGACGTAATAAAGGACGTGGACATCAAGGGAGACTATTTCCTCGTAGGCGATATCGGTCAGCAAGTGATAGCCCCACTCATCGACAAGCATCTCACGAAAGAAGACGTTGAAGCAGCCCTACCCGACCGACTCGACGATGTCATACTCAATCTGAAGAAAGCTGACTTTGTTGAGCTTCTACTTAATAAATAATGTATAAGAAATAAACCTAAACACTACTAATATGGAAAAGAAAACATGTCTCTATGACAAGCACGTAGCTCTCGGAGCTTTGATGCAACCGTTTGGCGGATTTATCATGCCAATCCAGTACTCGAACATCACCGACGAGCACAACGCCGTGCGCCAGCATTGTGGCGTTTTCGACGTGTCGCACATGGGCGAAGTTACAGTTAAGGGTCCGGACGCAGAACGTTACGTAAGCCATATCTTCACTAACGACGTGCGTGGAGCTGAGCCTGGCAAGATTTTCTACGGCATGATGTGCTACGAGAACGGTGGCACCGTTGACGACCTCTTGGTTTACAAGATGGCTGAAAACGACTTCTTCCTCGTTATCAATGCTGCAAACATTGACAAGGATGTAGAATGGATGAAAAGCCACTTGGAAGGTTTCAACGTAGAGTTCGAGAACCGCTCAGAATACTACGGACAACTCGCTGTGCAGGGTCCGGAGGCAGAACAAGTAGTAGAGGAAGTGCTCGGATTGGAGTGCAAGGACCTCGTGTTCTATACAACAAAGACTATCGACGTTGCTGGCGAGACAATCATCATAAGCCGCACCGGTTATACCGGTGAGGATGGTTTCGAGATTTATGCTTCACACGCTTTCATCAACGAGCAGTGGGATAAGCTCATGGCTTCAGGCCGCTGCAAGCCTTGCGGACTCGGTTGCCGCGACACCCTGCGCTTCGAGGTTGGTCTGCCGCTCTACGGCGACGAACTCTCAAGCGAGATTTCGCCGGTAATGGCTGGCTTGAGTATGTTCTGCAAACTCGACAAACCTGAGTTCATCGGCAAAGAGGCTCTTGCTGCACAAAAGGCTGAAGGCGTAAAGCAGAAGGTGGTAGGCATCGAGCTCAGCGACCGTGCTATTCCACGTCACGGATATAAGGTGCTCCATGAGGGTGAAGAAATTGGTGAGGTAACTACCGGCTACCACACCATCTCTTCAGACAAGTCGGTCTGCATGGCTCTCATCGACGCACGCTTCGCAAAGCTCGGCACAGAGCTTGAGATTCAGATCAGAAAGAAGACCTTCCCGGGCGTTGTTGTAAAGAAGAAATTCTACGACAAGCATTACAAGAAGTAACTGCAGAACAATTAACAGGAGGGTATGGCATCCTTGCCATACCCACGCACCCCTATCTACACGCCCCTATAATACAAGAATAAAATTTAATCTAAATAACAATTAAAAAACAAATCTATTATGGCAAAAGTAATTGAAGGACTCTTCTATTCAGAGTCACACGAATATGTAAAGGTTGAAGGCGATTTCGCTTATGTAGGTATCACCGACTATGCTCAGCACGCATTGGGCAACGTGGTTTACGTTGATATGCCTGAGGTAGACGACGAGGTTGAAGCCGATGAGGACTTCGGTGCTGTAGAAAGCGTGAAGGCTGCCAGCGACCTTATCTCTCCGGTTTCAGGTACTGTTGTTGAAGTGAACGAGGCTCTCGAGGACAAACCAGAGCTTCTCAACGAGGATGCTTTCGAGAACTGGATCATGAAGGTTCAGCTGTCAGACAAGTCTGAGCTCGACGCTCTTATGGACGCTGCTGCATACGAGGAGCTGTGCAGCAAAGAGTAACCGAAGCACATCAAATCACCCATTGCCAGCTTAACAGCTGGCAATAAACCGATCAAACTATGAACTTCAAATTTTTTCCACATACCAAGGAAGAAATAGAACAGATGCTCAAGCAGGCCGGCATGAATTCGCTCGACGATCTCTATGCCGACGTGCCTGAGCAGATTCGCTTCCGTGGTGAATACGATTTACCCGAACCGATGAGCGAGACAGAAATTCGCTCATTGTTCGAGAAACTCGGCGAGAAGAATCGCCGATTGACTGTTTTTGCAGGAGCAGGATGCTACGACCATTACACACCAGCTGTAGTGCCGAACATCATCTCGCGCTCAGAGTTCCTCACAAGCTACACTCCGTATCAGGCAGAGATTTCGCAGGGTACACTCCACTACATCTTCGAATACCAGAGCATGATGGCTGAACTCACCGGCATGGACGTATCAAACGCATCCATGTACGACGGCTCTACCGCTACAGCCGAGGCTGCAATCATGGCTCTTGCTTCTACAAAGAAGACCGACACGGTGCTCGTTTCTGCTTCTGTAGACCCGAAGGTACTTAATGTTGTGAAGACATACGCCCACTTCCACGGCTTCAACGTGGAGCTTATCCCCGAGAACGATGGTGCTACAGACAAGGCACAGATGGACGCTCGCCTCGAAAATGGCGGCGTAGCTGGCGTAATCGTTCAACAGCCTAACTATCATGGTATTGTTGAAGACTTCACGGGCTTTGCTGATTCATGTCATGCACAGAAATCGTTGTTCATCGTGAACAGCGTGGCTGCCGACCTTGCATTGCTCAAAACTCCAGGCGAATGGGGTGCTGACGTAGCTGTAGGCGACGGTCAGTCGTTGGGCATTCCGATGGCATTCGGCGGACCATCTGTAGGCTATATGTGCTGCACAGAAAAGCTCATGCGCAAGATGCCGGGACGTATCGTCGGCAAGACTGTAGACAATCGCGGACAGCGCGTGTTCGTACTCACATTGCAGGCTCGCGAACAACACATCCGTCGTCAGAAGGCTACATCGAACATCTGCTCTAACGAGTCGCTGATGGCTCTCTTCGTAACTATCTATATGTCTGTAATGGGCAAAGAAGGCGTGAAGGAGGCTGCTCAGATATCATACGATGGTGCTCATTATCTGCACGACGCTTTGATTGCAACCGGTTTGTTCTCAGACAAATACGAGCGTCCGTTCTTCAATGAGTTCTGCGTCAAATATAACGGCGATGTCGACCATTTGCAACAGCGTTTCATCGAGAACGGCATCTTAGGCGGTGTGAAGGTTGACACAGACACATTGATGTTTGCCGTTACCGAAAAGCGCACTAAGGAAGAAATTGATAAACTCGTTAATATTGCAAAGGAGGAAAAGCTATGAACAATCGTCTTTATGGAAACTTGATTTTTGAGTTGTCTAAACCCGGACGCCGTGGCTACTCGCTCCCTAAGAACGAGTTCGGACATCACGAGATGCCGACAGAAATGCGTCGCAGCGAAGATGCTAAATTGCCGGAGTGTGACGAACTGACCGTGGTACGCCACTACACCAATCTTAGCGCAAATAACTTCGGTGTCAACAACGGCTTCTACCCTCTCGGTAGCTGTACAATGAAGTACAACCCTATCATCAACGAAGAGATTGCCGCTTTGCCGCAGTTTGCAGCATTACACCCATTGCAACCTGAGGATACATGCCAGGGCGCATTGCAAGTGTACTACGACATGCAGAAGGCTCTCTCTGCAATAACCGGTTTGGAGGAGTTCACACTCAATCCGTTTGCAGGTGCTCACGGCGAGCTTACCGGTTTGATGATTATCCGTGCATATCATCAGAGCCGTGGCGACTTGAAGCGCACAAAGGTTATCGTGCCCGACTCTGCTCACGGCACAAACCCGGCTTCTGCAGCTGTCTGTGGTTTGGAGATTGTGGAAGTGAAGTCTACAGCTCAGGGCGTTGTTGACGTTAACGACCTTCGCGGTCTGCTTGACGACACCGTAGCTGCTGTGATGATGACTAATCCGAACACGTTGGGACTCTTCGAGCGCGAGATACCTGAGATACAGAAACTCGTTCATGAGTGTGGTGGCTTGATGTACTACGACGGAGCAAACCTTAACCCGATGCTTGGCGTTTGCCGCCCTGGTGATATGGGCTTTGACGTTATGCACATCAACCTGCACAAGACATTCTCTACACCTCACGGCGGTGGCGGTCCTGGTTCTGGTCCGGTCGGCGTGCGCAAGGGATTGGAGCAGTTCTTGCCTGTACCTAAGGTTGAGAAGGTAGGCGATCGTTATCACATCGTAACTTCAAACGATCAGGACTTCAATGTACACGTTGGTGAGTTCTTTGGCAACTACGCAGTTATGCTCCGCGCATACACCTACATCCTCACTCTCGGCAAGGAACATATACGCATGGTTGGTCCGCTTGCTACACTCAACGCTAACTACATCAAGGAGGCATTGAAGGATGTATATGAATTGCCAATACCAACAGTCTGCAAACACGAGTTCGTGTTCAACGGTTTGAAGGACAAGTCAACGGGTGTGACAACAATGGACGTAGCAAAACGCTTGCTCGACTACGGCTATCACGCTCCTACGATCTACTTCCCGTTACTGTTCCACGAGGCAATGATGATTGAGCCGACAGAAAACGAAAGCAAAGAAACGCTCGACGAGTTCATCGCTGTTCTGCGTAAAATTGCAGAGGAGGCAAAGACCACTCCGGAAGAGGTGAAGACAGCTCCGCACAACACTCCGACCGGCCGTGTTGATGATGTGCTGGCTGCCAAGCAACCGATACTTACCTGGAAGCAGCTTTCCAACTAATTAACTATAAAGGTTGTGTTAAAATAGAACATAAGACAAATAGGGTTCAGCCCGATACATTCTATTTTGACACACCTTTTTTAATATCAACTATAAACAAAATGACAAAAACAAATCTTATCATTATAGGTTCGGGACCCGGAGGCTATCGTGCTGCGCACTATGCTGCGCAACATGGACTCACCGTAACCATCATTGAAGCAGCCGAGGCTGGAGGCACATGCTTGAACCGCGGCTGTATACCGACAAAGACTCTCTGTCGAAACGCAGAAGTTATAGACACCATGCAACATGCTGATGTCTTCGGCGTGGCACTTGATGGTTTCCAACTTCAATTCCCGAAAGTTATGGAGCGCAAGCAGCATGTTGTAGAACAACTGCGCAGCGGCATCGAGACTCTGATGCAGACTCCAGGCATTACTTTCGTTCGTGGCTTTGCTCACTTCAAGGATTGCAAGACTGTTGTTGTAGGCGACGAAGAGTACATAGCCGACAACATTATGATAGCTACTGGCAGCGACTCGAAGTGTCCACCAATAGAAGGCACAACATTACCAGGCGTTATCACATCTACAGAACTTCTCGACATCGACAATATTCCTGAGCGTTTGTGCATCATCGGTGCAGGAGTTATCGGTATGGAGTTCGCTTCCGTGTTCAGCAGTTTCGGTAGCAAGGTGAGTGTGATTGAGTTCCTCAAGGAGTGTTTGCCGGTTCTCGATTCGGACATCGCCAAACGTCTGCGCCAGACTATCGGCAAACGCGGCGTAGAGTTCTCTATGCAGTCGGCTGTTAAGTCAATCGCAGAGACAACTACAGAGGACGGCAAGCGCCAGCTCACCATCACCTACGAGAAGAAGGGCAAGCCTGCTCAGCTGGATGCAGACGTTGTACTCATTGCCACAGGACGTAAACCAAACATCGAAGGTCTTGACCTCGAACTCGCAGGCGTTGAATACTCGCCGAAGGGAATCGCGGTAGACGATGATTTCCGCACAAACGTTGAAAGCATATATGCCATCGGCGATGTAAATGGACGCTGTATGCTCGCTCATGCAGCAACCTTCCAAGGGCTGCATGTCGTAAACAAGATTCTCGGCAAAGAGGACGAAATCAATTTTGATGTTATGCCGTCAGCAATCTTCACTTATCCTGAAGCAGCAAGCGTAGGCAAGAGCGAAGACCAACTGAAAACAGAGGGATGCGAATACGAATGCCGTAAAGGCTTCCACCGTTCTAACGGCAAGGCACTCGCCATGAACGAGACAGACGGCATGGTGAAGTTGTTTGTCAATAAAGCGGACGGAAAACTCCTCGGTTGTCATGCCTTTGGAGCACACTCGTCAGACATGGTGCAGGAGATTTCCGCTCTGATGAGTAAAGGTGCAACCATCACAGACCTTGCAAACGCAATCCATATCCACCCAACCATTGGAGAGATTTTGCATGACATAGCACTATAATGCAACCAATAAAAGACATAAGAAATGGGACTATAGATAATTTGTTCTATAGCCCCATTTCTTTATTTACAGATATCTAAAACTATTGGTTTGATATTAAAACCTTTTTACCGTCAACAATGTACGTACCTGGCATAAGGTCGCAATTGCTATCGCCTACATACATACCACTTATATTATACACTTTATGGTCCTTTGGTTGTAAGTTAGCATCTATAGCAATAATACCGGTAGCTTCTGAATCAGCATTGTAGCTTAATATCTTATTCACCGCATCCTTTGGAATAACAAAGTATGCCCTCATGCCGTTCATCGTATGATTAGTTTCGGATGGTCGGAAGAATCTATTTTCGCTGCCAAGGAACACGTGTGTTCCATCAATGTACAAGTCGGTAGGCTCGTACACGCCTTGCATGTAATATCCATCCTTACCTACCTGCAGTGTAGGATTAGCCTTCATAGCTATTTTAACGTCATCAAACACTACTCCGTCTATATTCGTATTAGGTTTTATAAGATATGGTACACCTGCCTCAATATTCTCTTCTGTCTTAAAGAACATTGTAGTTCCCTCCATGTGATCGAATGTTCGCAAGTCTACATACTTAACCCCGAATGCCTTTGCTAATTGTTGCTGACTGATATTAAAAGGCAGACATATCGTGTACCACTTTCCATCATTTACAAAACGCCTATTTAATTTGAATTGTACTACCTTATCATCGTTCTGCTTCAGTGTCTCAACAGTCTTTGTATCCTTCTCATCAATATCAAGAGGTGGATTTGAACTGATAAATATCTCTATTTTCTTAATAAAAAAGATACTTGCTGCACTTAGACAGAAAGATGTAGCCCCAATACGTTCTGTAAATTCGTACTCGCTTGTGCCATCGACCTCTCCTTTGCCATTTTCCGTATATATTGTGTTATCTATACCAGCTATAGTCGGTCTTGCTACTGTACTCTTTTGATCAAAGGTCACTCTAACAATAAAACCATTGTCTGCATCAAAATCTGGTGTTTTAAGAAAGTCGGATCCGCCTTCTCTCTTCGTTAAAAAGCCATGACTATCCCTATAACTCATTTTAAGCCTAAAAGGATAAGCATCCCCATTAGTTGAAATAAATTTATAGTTTCTCCAAGTAAGATCTGAGTTTTCTGGTATTTTGGTAGTAACAGCAGCAAAGGCTCCGTCAGAAGCCGAGAATACAATTGTAGGATTACCTAATCTGTCTTTATATATCAAGGTATAGGAGTCTTCAGATCCTTTATACATATCAGAACCTGCATACTTAGCAGTTATAGTTGTCGTACCAAAATCTTTTAGCGTCACTTCTCCTGTTGACGCATCTACAGATGCAACATTCTCATCACTACTTGAGTATGCAAGCTGTGCACCAGCAAGTTCAGCACCATTATCAAGCAGAACCGTTGCTGTAGGTAAGGTATATTCCTTGCCTTTGAGTATCGTCAAGGATGTTGAGCTAAATTTAACTGAGGTTGGCAGCAAGACAGGAGGTTCAGGGGGATTAGGAGGAACTACTTCACCAGTACTTCTATATAATGATATCATTCGAACATCTTGCTTATAATAATCAGAATTGTAACAAGTAAATAATTTAGAATTGTCACTATAAAGAAGAGATCTTTTTACATTTTTTGCAAAAAAAACTATCATTTAGGTTCAATTGATTGGCATTCAATAGCCTAATGAGTTATGAAATGCAGTAGGTAATGATTTAGCGACCTATCTTCTGCAATGATATACAACGCTTTGCATAACTCGAATAACCTGTTGCAAAGATAAGAGTATATCGTGAAAAAAAAGAATTTTCTCCAAATTATTTTCGTAGAGCCGCCCGTTTGGGTGGCTTTTTTTGTTTTCAATGTATTCTGTTCCTATGCTAAATGCTGTCTCCGAAGACTGCGTTTTTTTGTTTTCGCCCTACTTCTCTCCCTGCACATCCTCCACTTATGCCTGTGTATCATGTCGGGATCGCTTGTTCGTTGTCAGCGGCAAAGGTAGTTCCGGGCTTCCACGGACAAAAAAGGTCGGTGCGGCAAGCCGTTTAGACGACAATCTCCACACTTCCATTTCATTGCAGGTAGTATTCTCGCCATAAAACCTTGTTTGTCCTAAGCCCTACCTTTTTACGCCACTGAAACGAAAACGACCGACCCGACGGAAAGACGCATAAAAAAAATGTCGGATATGCGAGAAGCAGGGAAAAAGAAAATGGAAACTCAACTCCCTCACCTCTGGAATCCGCATAAAATCAAAAAAATCAGACAAGATGAAACTGAGATACAGAATATCAATTTGGGTGGCACTTGCACTCGCAGGCTCTCTCCTTTGGGGCGGAAGCGTTTGGCTTTGGCTGGCAGGGATATGTGCAGGAAAATTCCTCTTTCGGTTGCTCCTCACCATCGTTTTGGCTATCGCAGTATACATTCTGACTTATGCCCTCATCATCGGGGCAACGCTTTGGTTACTCATTTCTTAAACAGACAGATATATGAAAAGAAGAAGCAAGACAATCGCACAGCAATGCAGATACTACGAAGTGGACAACATCTTCGAGTATATGGTATCGGTTTACCTAAACGGAAACATATCAGCCTTTGGGGAACTGTACAAGGAACTCAATCGGCAAGACAGAAAGGAGTTTATCATCTATCTCTTTTCAGAGGTCAACCCCATACATATCCAAGAAATCATTTTAGCAACAATCTAAATACATAAGACAATGAAAGGTACAGAACATTTCAAGGACGTTATCCAAAACTATTTGGAAACGAGAGCATCATACGATGAACTCTTTGCGGAGAATTTCCGCAAGGAGAGTAAGAACATAGACGAGTGCATTACCTACATCTTGACGGAAGTCCAAAGAATGGAGTGTGCAGGTCTGTCCGATGATGAGGTATATTCCCTCGCTGTCCACTATTACGATGAAGATAACATCGAAGTGGGCAAGTCCATCAACTGCCAAGTCGTGGTAAACCATACTATCGAACTCACAGAGGAGGAAAAGGCGGAAGCACGGAAAAAGGCTATCGAGCGATACCAAGCGGAGGAATACCGCAAACTTACCGCCAAGAAACCCAAAGCGGAAAAGCAGGAGGAACAGCAGATAGCCCAACCTTCACTATTCGAGTTTTAACTCCTTAAACAACGAAAGGAAAATGGAAACAATGGATTTAAGCGAAGCACGCATCTATGTAGGCACTTATGCCAAGTACAACAACGGCTCATTGCAGGGCGAATGGGTGGAACTTTCGGACTTCTACGATTTGGACGGCTTTATGGAGCGTTGTTCCGAGATACACGAGGACGAAGAAGAACCCGAATATATGTTCCAAGCGTGGGAGGAAATCCCCGATTGTCTGATAGACGAAGGACATTTGGAAGAAAACTTCTTTGAACTTCGGGACGAATTGGACAGATTGAACAACACGGAAAAAGAAGCCTTTTGGGTATGGGCGGACGGCAACAACGCCCAACTCACCCAAGACGCTTACAGCCTTGTGAAGTCTTTCCAATCGGACTATATCGGAAGTTATGCAAGCAGGGAGGATTTTGCGGAAGAACTTGCAAAAATGGAGAATGACTTGCCCGATTTTGCGTTGATATACTTTGATTTTGGGAAATATGCCGATGACCTTTTCTGTACGGACTTTTGGTATAAGGACGGCTACGTATTTCGCAACGAATAAAATAAGGAGGACAGATTATGGAACCAAGAAATAAGTTTGAGAAGGCAGTCCTTGCCGAGAGCAAGCATCTTCGCCCGATAACCAAGACACAGAGCAAATGGGCATTCCGTGAGTGTATAGACCACTTCGCCTACCGACTGCCAAAAGGTCGCACAACGTGTATGGATTGTGGGCATAGTTGGGCAATGGAGAAGCCTACGGACACTTGCACCTGCCCCCATTGCGGGGCAAGGTTGCAGGTCAAGGAAACCTTTGAACGCAAGATTAGGCAGAAGCAATACTTTACGGTACTTACTGCTTGCGGAGAGTACCAAGTATTGAGAATGTTTCTTCTTTCTGTGGAAATGGAGAAAGGTTGCAAGGCAATGCCCTATGTTATAGAAATCGGTCAATATTGGTGGAACGCACAAGGACGGCAATCAGTGATAGCCGTTCAACGAACATTAGGCAGGTACATTGACACCTTTTCTTTCTGTTCGCCAATGGCAATACGCAATGATAACGAAGCCTACCGATATGCAGCCTATTCTCCGATATATCCAAAGTTCAAGGTTACGGATACACTCCGCAGGAATGGATTTAAGGATGATTTTCACGGCATAGCCCCGACAATCCTTATTCCCTCTATATTGTCCGACAGCAGGGCGGAAACCTTGCTGAAAGCAGGCAGAACCGAGCATTTGAAATACTTCCTCAACAATTCAAGGACATTTGACACTTGTTGGCAGTCCTATAAGGTAACCACTCGCAACGGCTATGACATAGAGGACATTTCTATATGGTGCGACTATGTGGATATGCTCCGCAGATTGGGCAAGGACATACACAGCCCGAAGTATGTTTGCCCCTCCGACCTATATCGGGAACACGACCGCAGACAAAGCGAACTTCGTAAACAGAGAGAAAAGGAGGAAATTGAGAAGAAACGCAAAAAAGCAATGGAGGACGAGGAACGTTTCCAAGAACTTAAATCCAAGTTCTTCGGTATCCGTTTCACGGACGGTACAATCCAAGTCCACGTATTGGAGAGTGTGCAGGAGCATTTGGAGGAGGGAACGGCAATGCACCATTGCGTATTCTCCAACGAGTACTACCTCAAAGAAAACTCGCTGATACTTTCGGCAACCATTGAGGGCAGACGGATAGAAACGATTGAAGTCAATCTGGACACGCTTAAAGTGGTGCAAAGTCGTGGCGTGTGCAATAAGAATACGGAATATCACGACCAAATCGTGAGCCTTGTTAATGCCAACCGCAAATTGATAAGACAGAGAATGAGAGCGACAGCATAAGCAACAATCACCAAAATATCACAGATATGAAAGCAGAAATAGAAAGCATCGTATGTAATTGGGCGGACGAGATACCTCATATCCTTGTAAGGGTAATCAATGCCATTACCTTATCCGCCAATGAAGAGGAACTGAGGGCAGCCGTCAAGCAGATAGCCGAAGAAATGGAACTTGACAAGTTCTTTGCCTATGGTTACGGCACACATCATTTTTGGCTTACCCACCGCAGGTTATCCAATGGAGAGCCGAAGGAACACAGATTATTAAAGGCTGAGTTTTGAGAATATGAAGAAGAGAGTTTACAGAATACGGACGCAGTACATTTTCGAGGGAGTGTTTGAGGTAGTTGCCGAAAGCAGGGAGGACGCACGGCAAAAGGTCATTCAGAATTGCGGATTGGTAATGGGTGGAAACATTCACAGCACCCTGCCCGATGAGAAGGTGAATTGGGCTTTCTCCACTCACCCCGAAATAAGGACGGGACGGATAACGGTTCAAGAAGAACAGACAGAGTAAAGCGGTCGGCAAATCTGCCGACCGCTCCTTTCTTTCGTGA